>JAAHTG010000278.1_pt1 | contig 31674 bp, 39 predicted proteins | sample 6116081 | NCBI WGS metagenome assembly JAAHTG01 (sample SAMN13939989, study PRJNA603662) | sponge metagenome | isolation source: marine sponge | host: Mycale hentscheli | place: New Zealand | collected 2005 | reverse complement strand
TTAACTTCTACAGGTTCCTCTACTTTAACTTCTACAGGTTCCTCTACTTTAACTTCTACAGGTTCCTCTACTTTAACTTCTACAGCTTTTTTGGTAGTTTTTTTAACAGCTTTTTTGGTAGCTTTTTTGGTAGCTTTTTTGGTAGCTTTTTTGGTAGCTTTTTTGGTAGTTTTTTTGATAGCCATAGTTTTATATCTATTATTTAAATATTTATACACATATTATACTTTTTCAATATCAACACACCATATATTCAATTTCAGCATCATCATCATTATCATAAACTAAATCATTTGGAAAAACAAATTTAATACTCTGCTTACTTTCATCTAAATTAGGAACAACATATTTTTCATTATAATTTATATTCAACCAGTCCTGTAGTGATGATCTACATTCTTTTGGGAATAACCCATACGGTGTTGATGCTGGGTGTAACCAAAGGTCACCAGTATCATAATTATAATAAGGTATGATAAAACATCTACCTAGAGGAGTGTTATTAGTCTCAGAAACAGTGTATGCTATCATACAACTATTAGCAATGATCATATCATGCAAACACTCCTTATTATGACCATTCTGAATATTTAAACAACTATCCCAATCTTGGTCCCATGATGAACATGCTATATCATATGGGTGACGAGATATAATTAGTTTAATATTCTGTCGATATACACAATCTCTAAAGTTAGATGTTAGGTATTTATTATGTTTAATAATTTTACCAATCTTATATTTGTTTTTAACTCCAGTTTTCGTAGCGTAACCACCAATATAATCATCTACATTATAACCATTTTCGTTAAGGTAATTATTAACTAATTTATAAGAATTGCTTACAGTATAATCAACATTATCTAAACGTATTTCAATTCTGTCCTTACCGTCAGGAAATAATTCGGTAAAATTATGTTTATATAAACCCCTAGATAGTTTTATAGCTTTTTTATAAACTAATTTTTGTTCACATGTTAATGTTTTCATATTTAATAATATGAAAATATTATGTTAAAAGTTTTTTATTTGTCAACTAAAAAACTAAGATTCTTCAAAACAATTTTTACCTTTAGGCTCTGATTGTTTAGTTGTATCAGTTTTTAATTTTTTACAAATTGGAAACCCAAAAGGAGGATCTTGAAAATGTTTACATTTACCACAAACTTGTTTTTGATTATTATTCATAAAATTATTTATACAATTTATGAATAATAATCAATATTATTGTAAACGAACCTAAGTTTCCCACAATCCCAAATCCTATCCCAACCATTTTCTCTCATATTCTCCCACTCAGTTTTATTAGGATTGTAGTTATCAAGTTCACCTTTTAATCTAGACTTAGTAAATTTCGATTTATGATGTCTTATATATGAAGATTTTGATCGATTATAATATTTATAATCTGGTTCAGAGCTTCTTTTTGTATTATCCAAACTAAACCCAAGATTATGGTACATTTCGCCATCACTAAGAGTTAATTCAGCGTATGACACTATATAATCATGTTTATAATTTCTAATATAAAATTTAAATATTTTACTCGCACCACCGATAATATAAAAATTAAAAACAGAGCAAAATCTATTTAGTTCGATTTCACCAGCTCTATTTTTACCAAAAGTCATAACGGACACTAATCTATTTTTATAATATAAACCTAACACATCATTAGATTTACAATTACCTTGAAGGTGGTATTTATTTAAAAATTTGACTTTAGTTTTAGTATCAAGCTTCTTTACTTGACACTTTCTAGCGTATATAGGTTTTTTGTTAATTTTAAGTAATGTATTCAGTTTAGATAAAATCATTTTTTCTTTTTGTAAATCATCTTCAAAAAAATGGATCAGTTTGTAACCAAGATCTTTACACATACCCGTCTTATTTTTATGATAATATTTATCTTTACCCGATTGCTCACCATGCCAATATACACCATTGATCTCTATAGCGATATTATGTTCTGGTAATAAAAAATCTATTTCATACGGCTTTATTAAATCACGATCACCCTGTTTGTATTTTATATTATTTTTTTCTAAATAATCTTTAATAAATTCCTCATACTTGGATATCTGGTTGCTACACTTTGGGCAACCACACCCACGTAAATGATCTTTAGCGATTTGAGTAAACTCACCATGTTTTGGACAAATAATAGTGATTTTTGACCCAACGTTAATATATTCAGTATCAAAAAATGGATAATTATATTTATCATTATGTATTAAATTAACCCGACCTACATATTCAGTTTTTCTAGATAATTTAAATCTTTGTTGTTCAACTTTACATTGTTTACACCCAGAACCCCTTAAATGATTATAGGGTATAATATCAAACTCACCGTGATGTTTACAGATCAATTTGACAGGGGTTTTCGAATTAACATAGTCTACATTAGTATAATCATATAGATCAGCATGTATAGTTTTAGATTTTTCGATAAATTGTAATGTTGTTAATGTCTTAGGGTTTTTTCTTTTCTTTAAACCACATTGTGGACACCCCTGTTTCTGTATAATATGATTGTTTCTAGTTTGATAAAATACACCATGATCAGGGCAAATTATACTAACTTTAGTTTTATTATCAATATATATTGAATCGGTGTAATCATATATATTACCATGTACATTTATGGCATCTTTTATAAAGATAGATGTATTTAATTTTTTCGATTGAGCTGTCTTATTTTTTGCACATTTGGGACACCCTTGACCACTTTTGTGCGCTGATATTTGCTGCACGAATTCACCATGTTTAGGGCAATCTATTTTTATTTTACTCCTATTCCCATCTATTATTTGATGTTTAGGGTATATATAATATGAATCATGTATTACATTAAAATCTTTAATGTAATCTTCAAATGTTTTTTTATGGCTCATATTAACTATCTATATAATTTATATACAATAGTCAATATTTAAATCACAAAAAAACCCCGTCGATTTCGACGGGGTTTAGATTTAATTTTATATAATCGACTTATACGTAGTGGTCTTCAGTCATGAATACTGAAGTTTCGCCAGGTGCGAACGCTACATCAAGGTTCTTCACGATGATTGTGTGATAGAACAAATCAGCTCCGAATAGATGATCAACCACACCGTAACGAGTCATAAGACCAACGATTGGGTTGAAACGTACTGGATCGATTGTGCGCTGTACCATAACAGGGATGTATGGGCAGTAGATGATACCAGTGTCGAAGAACTCTGGACCCTTGTAACCAAGGAGAGCATAATCGATACCAGCAGCACGGCTACCAGCGACATATTGAGCTTCAGTACGAGTATCACGATAAACGTTGAAACGACTTGCAAGAGAACCGAGTTTAGCGATACCTACAGGCTGTGTATTAACATTACCATTTACAGGCATGAATTGGAACTCAGGAAGAGACTCAAGCATTGCACAAACTGATGGAGTTGCAACGATGAAGTTAGCAGCACCACGGCGGTTACGGATAGCAACACGGTTAGCTTCTACAATGATCTTTTGATAGAAGTGGCGATTACGCTCACCCATCCAACGACCGTCAGCAGATGCTGGCTCCCAGATTGAATAACCTCTACCACGACCAGCAGTAAGAGTAATTTGAATCATACGCATGATCATTTCACGGTCGATTTCAGCTTGGATCTCGTAAGACATCGCATTTGTCATTTCGTTATCGATATCGATACCGTTCATGTTGCGAACGTCTTGCTCAAGCTCAACAGACCACTTAGCAGCGAGTCTACGTGTACCAGCTTCCACAGCAGTCTTTTCGAAACCGATAGTCATTTGTGGGATTTGGTCATTAAGCTCGAAGTTCTTAAGAAGATCAGCTACACCTTGGTCTTCACCAACCATTGGGAAGTTGCCGTCAGCGTCACCAGTAAGAGCATTAGAGCTTGTACCAGTGAAACGAGTGTCGAGGTTATTGTAACCAGCTTCAGTGCCGTCGATACCTGCACCATTTACGTTAGATTCACGAGTGTCACCACTACCAAGAGTATCAGCTTCGTATTTGTAGCGAAGAGCGAATGCAAGTCCAACAGGACCAGACATTGGCTGAACACCTACGATTTCGTTAGTGATAAGCTCAGGGAATGTACGACGAATCATAGGGATAAGCACCTTTGGAAGACGCGCATCACCTTGTGCGTAAGAGTCTGAACTAAATTGTGTTGCAGAATTGGTTCCGAGACCAGCACCAGCATTTGCACCTAGAGCACCGCCACCAACAGAAGAAGATTCGTTGATGAGTCCACCATTTTGAGAACACCAGTTTTCTTGGTTCTCAAGTAGGATAGCAGTGTTAAGACGCAAATTAGATTCAGTAATAGGGGGTACCTTTTCTGAACTATAATCAAGTACAGGACTCCACTTTTCAAGAAGTGCTGATGCACGTCCTTGATCGATATAAGAGTTTGATGGTTTAATCATAATATTTATTTTTCCTTTATTTTGTTAATTTGCGATTTTTATGTGTTTTCTCACTATTATCTTGTTTTTACTATACTCAGGCGGTGGCCTCATGTTTTAAATTATATTATTAAATTCCGATTTAATAATTAAATTCTTGAGAGTTCATTCATGTACATATCGGTAGGTTTAACTTGAGGAGCTTCAACGCTCTCTTCTACAACCTTTTCTGTACGATCAATGTTCTCGGAAATTGTTTTAGTTTGTTTAGTAGCTTGTTCTCTAAGAACTTCATTACTTTCACCTTCTTCTGAATCAAAGAGAGCTAGAGTATATTCAAAGTTTTCGTTAATGAACTCTAAAGATTTGTTACCTAGAACTTTGTTGATATATTGTCTTTTAACTTTTGGGAGACCTACTGTTTTTTCAGATAGAAGATCTTTACGTTCTACACGAACCTTTTCGCTTAGTAATTTTTTACGCTCAACTTTAAGTTTTTTATTTTCTTCTACAAGTGAGTCAATTTCAGTCTTAGCTTCAATAATACCTTCTTTAACGATAGTATTTTGTTGAATTTTATCAATACCAATAATCTCAGCAATCTTTTCAAGAACAACTTTACTGCGAACATTTTCAACAGCTTCTTTCAATTCAGTTTTAGGGATCTGATCTTCTACAACAATATCAAAGAATTTATCAATTTTAGTAACTAATTGATCTTTAAAAGAAGTACACTCGGTAACATAATCAGCTTTATACTTTTTGATAAGGTCTTGTAACATACCAAAATGTTTCTGACTAATACCCTCAACAAGAGATTCCATTTTAGATGTGTGATCTTCGTCAATATCTTCTAAAAATGTTTCTAATTTTTCAGCATACTCAGCATCTTGTTTCGCAAGAGCGGCTTCGAGTTTGAGATCATATTCACCCTTAGCGATCTCTTTAGCTTTATCTTCAATAGCTTCTTGTAATTTCTGAAGATTTTCTTCAGAAAGAGCATCTTGAGTAGATTCTTTAAGTAGGTCTTTAATATCCATGTGTATTATTATTTAGATTTTGAAATTTTTGATATTTTTTTACTGATTTTACCCTCAATTATTGTGGATACATCATTTTTGCATTTCGCATAATCACCTGTTGAGATGTTACGCAATAAGTTATAAATACGTTTTTTATTGTCCATTTTTAATTATTTATATTTTTATTGAATTTTTTTAATAAAACACATAATTTGTTCCATTAAATAAAACTCTAAATCTTTTTTAGGTAAATGGTTTATAGATTTTTCAAACCCATCGTAAATTATTTCATTATCATTATTATAATCGATGATAAATTCTTTATTTTCTAAAATACCATTAACGAAACAACTAGTATTCTTACCTTGACCAGATGGCTCCCAAACTGTATCAGTAGCAATCATTCTTGGGCTCTTAACATAATTAATACCATTATTTTCAGTAAGTTGTCCGAGACATCGTGTAGATTTACCTATTTTAACACCATCTCTAATTAAACTTTCCTGCAATTTACCCATAGGGGTAGATAAGCAAACAGCTTTACCAATCCAGCAATTATCAACTAATGTTAAAGATAATGTTCTATCACACGCGCGTTCCAAATCAACGTCAGCAGTATTTGGGTGAGACATCTCATTAAGAGCTCGATTTGTTTTTACATATTTTTCAATATAATTTTCAACACAGGGATCCATTTCAGATGATTCATATATACGACCATTCTGATTCTTCTCATTCATCATAATGAATGGACCTTTGATGTATGTTTTAGTCTCAGATGAATTGTTAGTCTGTTCTACCAAATACTCAAAAGAATCTACATCAACATCTTCTACGATAAGATTATATTTACTACTCATTTTAATTATTTATCATTTAAATATAAATATAATTATATTTATTTATAATTATATTTATTTTTTTCCATCATTACGGTTATCATGTACTGCGGTATGTACAGTATTTAGCACCTTAAAAGATAAATCACGTATACCTTCATGTTTACCCTCTAGTTTACCTAACTCTTTACTCATATCGATTTGTTTTTTACTTAAATCTAAAACAGTTTTCCATAAAACGCCGATAGCTGTAGTTAAAGCCCCACCAGCTACGGTTATGGCTATGGTAATATCTCTAGTTGTAAGACCTTTATCAGCTACTGATGCAACTATACCCATAGGGGTATTAATTATATTTAAAAATTCATTTATCATTTTTTTAAAATAGTTTAATCAAGATTAATGAGATTGAATATATTAAACCAGCTATATTACCACACACTAATATATTGTTTAAATATTTAATTTTAGGTTCAAATGTCATCTCAGCTGCCTTTAAGTGACAATAAGCTGCGATAATAATACAAAGTTGTCTAAAAATTATATTAAACAATATACCATAAGGTATTACTTTATAATATAAATCAACCCCAATGAATGAGTACGTCCAAGGTATAACCCAAAATATATTATCAAAAATAGCTCCAATAAAACCAACTATTACACCAATTATAAACCACTCTTGTGATTCAAGTGATGATGTTTTAAGCGAATTTATAGCCGACGGTAACCATGTGTATACAACAACCGCAGCCAAAATAACTGTCGGAAAGGTCATACCTATTGAAATTAGTTTAGCTATATTTTGAATATTATCCATATCATTTATAATTATTTATAAATGATATGGATATTAATTCATTTAGATAAACCTAATAGGTTCCCTTCATAAAACCTATCATCTATATAAATACCTTTTTCAGTTAGAATACACCATCTCCAACCCATTTTTTTACAATACTGTTTAGCACTATCCCATTTACTAGTATTTTTCAAGAATGATAAATTTTCTTGAATAATTGTTGATTGTTTTTTCCTTTTACTAGGTTTAGGTTGAATAGTTTGTCTAAATGGTTTAATTTCAATTAAATATTCTTTAAGACCTGTTGATTCTTGCATTTTAATTTTACAATCAACATAATATCTATGGAGTCTACCATCAGTTTTACACATATATGGTATAATGACTTTTTCATATTTGATGTCAGTTATCTTTGGGTGAATATCACACCACTTTAAAAACTGAAGTTCATATGAACTCCTGTATATACATTTTGATTCACCAAATTTTTGAACGTTCTTTGGTCGATAAACCCCAGATTTAAATTGTTTATATTTCTTTTTAACCATATTAAATAGTTAAAAATCACCAATCTTTACAAGCTGCCTCTTGAGGTGAACCCTTTTTAGCATTTTTGCAATTATGTCTAGCTCTGAATGATTTTTTACGCTTAGTGTTACCACTTTTACCAGTAACCTTAACACCTTTTTGACCCCAATGGATGCGTTTGATAGACCCATCAGCTTGTTTAGCACATTTGGTCCATTTTTTATCTTTGCGGTCAGACGATGATTTTTTAGTAACTTTTGTACATTTACTAGATTTTTCTGAGATGGGTTTCTTCCCCTTCTTTTTACGACAAGACCCTTTTTCACCTTCTTTGGTGTTAGATGTTCTTTCATAACCATCCCAACAAGGTGAGTCTTTTTCGAAAATTTGAGTAGATAATTTTTCGTATAATTTATTAAATTTAGTGTTTTTCATATTATTCATGCGCTATATATAAAATTTGTTAATTCATTTACTTTAACATTAACCGATTCTAAAAGGATTTTCATTTCAGCTAAACATTCATATTTACTACCACCACATAGATCAACATTTTTCAACCCCTTAATTGCCGTCCATTTAAATTGTGGAATATTTATAGGGTTGTCTTGAAAAAACTCATATTCATCAGACCATTCATCCAGTATATCATCATCAGATACATTAAAAAACGTTTGGAATAACATTTTAAATGTATCCTCACCAATTTCTCCACTGTCATTATAACCCTCACGAATCATATATTTAATAACAGTTTTAATATATTCTTCATCAACACCAGTATCCATCCAGTTTCTAAAAAACCCAAAATCTTTATCTATAAAAATTATAGATTCAAACTGTTCTTCTGATATAATTTCAAAATCACCGATATATTCATTCATATCATCGATAGTTTCTTCTATCCTAACTTCTTCAGCATTATAAAACCATATTACGTTTTCATAAGAATTACTATTATCCTTAATATACTCCAATAATTTTGGAGTAATATCACGATGATATTGGTGATAAAAAGGTTGAATATCGACTATGACTAAACTTTTCATACATTTTTTAAAAAACTAAGAATGATGGTGGTGCGCCGTTAGCAAAACCACCTGTACCATTCAGTAATTGTTCCTCTAATTGAGCTTTAGACTCCCACCCTTGATTCATAAATGTATCCCAATTAAGGGAACCAGAACCGAATAATTGAGTTCCGCTATATTTACCACGAACATTTGCGATAGCGATCTTCATTAATGCTAAAGAATATTCTTGAACCCAATGGTTTTTTAAACAATCCCTAAATCTAGGTTCAACATAACATTCTATTAATGCCCAATATTTCCCAAAACCTTGATTCATTGATTGATCAGCACCAGTTGGTTCTGGAAATATTCTCAAAATTTGAGTATTTGGATCAAACCTAGTATATTGCTTTAAGGATAACAACTTATTTCTAAGTTCAAGGAACTCATTCATGTTATACCAAGTAATAAGATCGAAACCTTTATTTAGACCACCTGAGTGCATTAATGCACCCATTTGTTGAACCATAGCATGTTGAACCGTGAATAATATATTAGATCCACTATTTTCACCAACCTCTATATTTCTGACATCTATAACCTTTCTCCAATCTTGTAAATCATAATCTCTACCAACAACAGTATCTGGATCAGTTGGATCGTATTGGGAAGATAATTCTGGAGTATATGACATTAAATTATCAACTTTAATACCAACACCTGGGACATATAACTCAGAATCAAATAATAAAAACTCTGTATCAGGTTCAGTATATTGAGTATACAACTCAACAGCTTTAGATATACATTCATAAGCTGTATCTTGTGTTAATTCTAATTTTGCTAAATCTCCACCTAATAATGTAACATTTCTACAAGCTAAAGACTCAATAGAGTCAACTTTAGGGTTGAGGTGAGTTGAAAAGAACGCTGATAGTGGTTTATGCATATTTTATATTATTTTAATTATTTATTATTCAATATCAGCTTCAGGTGTTTCAGGTGCTTCAGGTGTTTCATCAGGTAATTCCGAATCACCACCCATGTCATCAACACCAGACCCACCACCAAAATCAGTTTCACCGACACCGCCAGCGCCACCTCCACCTAAGTCTCCACCACCTTCAAAAGCATCAGCAGCATCATTCTCAGAGTTTTCCTGTTGTCTTCTCCAGTCTGGTCCAAATTGAGCAATGGCTTCCAATTCCCATTTAAACGCCATTTCTTTACGCAAATGTTGTTTATTAGCCATAATTTGTTTATCACCCCACCCGAGATATAGTTTTTGAGCATAAGTTTCTGACACTAATTCAGATTGAGCCATACCACTATAATTATTACTCTGAATTTCAAAAAGTTGTTGATCCCTAAGCACATTAAAATGCGTAGGTTCGTTCATTTTTATTTTGAATTTGCGCTCACTTAATTTATATTCATCCCACCAACCACGTAGTTTTAAGTGAGTTATAAAAACCTTTTTAATTGTTTCTGAGAATTGGCGTTGAATACGAATAACAAATTTAGCGAATTTAAGTTCTTCGCGTAACATTTCAGTACCATCACCGTAACTACTCTCTGCTGATAATCGACTAGATGGGACGTTAAGTGATTGAAATAATTTCTTAGTAAAAAATTCTAAATCAGGTAATTCACCGAGTGATTGACCAGCAGGTAATTTTTCTACACTAGTCCCCTCACTACCAGCACGTTTTGGAAACCAAAATGCATCAAGCATTGATTGGGGGTTAAACATATTGACACCACCTTGTTTAGAATCATATGTTTTTTTACTCCAATATTTTTGAGATAATTGGTTGACATATCTCTCACTCTGAGCTTGTGGCATATTACCAACATCAATTTTAAACACGAGTTTTTCTGGAGCATTAACAAGACGATGAATAACAATACTATCCTCAATCATATTAATCTGCTTATAAGCTCTACGTGCGTGTTCTAAATGAGGTAATCTAAATGTTTTACCATCATTCCATTCATTAGAATGAAAATAAGTGATTTGATTTTTATCAAATATGATAGGGATTACCTCTTTAGTTTGCTTCGTTTGCTCATCAAAAATCTCTTTCCTTAAGAGATATCCACGAACCAATAAGTTTTGAACATTATTAAATACTGGATCAATACTCTCTGTGGGGATAGAAACAACACCTAAGATACCTTTCTCAGTATGTTCTTGGTGAATAATATTTTCAAAGTATAATTCACCATCAACAAGAAGATTTCTACAATATTCCCAACCCTTATTTTGTAAATCAAAATGACTAATTATTTTATAAAATTCTTCTTTAAGGGTTTCTTTAGCTTGATTATCTACAATATCATCTTTAATATCAAATTCAAAAATTTCATCGTTATCATTAATAACAATAAATTCATCACAGATTTCATCAAGAGCTGCTGTTATAAAGTCATAACCAGACATTAAACGATATTCTTGTAATCGTTTAATTTTATCAGGTTCAACATTAGCATACATGAATGTATGGTAATCACCATTTAAACTAAACTCACCCATAGGATGAGAGTCGTATGGCGTACCTTGGGTGATACTATGTTTAGCTAGAATCTCATCTCTTTTAGTACCTTGAGTATAAAAATCTTTATATTTAGGGTTATCTTGTGAAATCATTTCTACCATACTTTTACCCGAGTATGGTGCGAGTGAACGCAATGAAGACATTAGTTCGTTGCGAAAACTACCTCTTGATGTATCTTGAAAACTTGCCATTTGAATTATTTATAAATAAGTGGTTTATATATCAATTATATAATATTCCACACAATTAGTCTACAATTAAATTTCTATAATTTTAATTGGTTCACTAATAACATAACCACTAGGGTTCTGAACAATTACACTAATATTTCCAACATCATTTAATTGAGGGGTTGTAACATATAATACATTATCAGAAATTGCTATATATGATGATAATTCAAAACCACTAAATTCATCATATGATAACATTGGATCACTTAGTATAGTGCCACTATCAGCAGATAAATAGACAGCATCAGTGTATTGGAAATTATCACCTTCAAACTTTAAAGTAGGTGTTTGACCATTAATAACTATACTATCTACATTATTACCAATTAATGGGTAATCATCATTAATCACTACAGTATCATCTATTGTTTCAGTAATTACTGGGTAAGATGATAATGATCTAGAGTCATAAACTTCAAGATCAGTATTCATATATTGACCCATAGAAGATATTGGGTAATATTTAGTATCAATCTCATATATATTACCTATAGGATTTTCTGGATGTTTTTTGAATAACCACCCCTTAATTGTAAACGTTGTCTCAGCTATATTTCTATATTTACCACCTTCACCCATATCAATTGGTTGAGTTATAGATATATTACCATCCCATAATACTTCACTTCTCAACTCAGTACCAATATTCGGCGCAAATTCATCAGGTAATTTCCAAGAAATTATAATATATGGGTTAGCGTAAGGTATAAAATTAGCGAGTATTTGGTCCATATCATCCTGATATCGAGTTATTATACTCATACTTACACCTATATTAATTGGAACTGGTTGAGGTACTTCGTAACTATATTTTTGCCCAGAATTTATATAATGACCAAGATTTTTAGATTCTACTCTAGATTCATCCCTAGAAATAGATGTAACATAAGATGATATAACAGGAACAGTTATATGTTGAGCCTTATTTACTAAATCATGTAATACTTTTTGCTTAGGAGCATGAACATATCTAACCTCATACTCAGATTCTTTAGTTTTACCATTGAATCTGCCTATGATAACACTATCAAAAGCTGATACAAATTGCGTAATAAGGTCTTTTACCTCAAAATAATGGACACCGTTTTTATCTTTCATTTTAATTATTTACAAAAAAAATCCCTATTAATATTAATAGGGATTTGATATTATTATTATCATTATTTAAATTTGATATTTATCTCCACGATAAATATTATCTTTTTGTAATCCTAGCACTTCCCTCAATTGTTGAGCTTCACCAGTATCAATTTCATTAAGACTATTAATAGCATCACCATTACTATCCAAAATTAACGAATCTTCTTCACCGTAGAAATCACCTTCTTCATTAAGATAAAGTTTACAAATCTCAATACGAGCGTCACGACTACCGAATACTTCAATAAACATCGGTGAATCATTCTTAACGAAAAATACATCATCATTTTCTTCACGCTTTTTCTTTAACCCTTTAAATAACTCATCAATTTCACTTTGATAAGTCGGGTCAATATCTCGAAGATCACTATCAATTAATTCAGGATTCTGTTTTGTCATAGGAATCATGAACATTAAATCTAGTTTTTGAGTAGCATGGCGAGAAATATTGATACAGTCAGCTACAAAAGCATCATCTATATCACCCTTATTTTTATCATACGTCCAAATAGAGTACACAATATTATCTATAGGTGATCTATCAAAAATAACATAATCATCTTTACTAACGGAACGCAAGTCTTCAACAATCGATTCTAAAATAATTCGTTGAGATTCTTTTGTTGTATTTTGGTTAATATTTAGGTTATTATCTTTAATAATATCCCTATATGTTTTATCAATTGTCCTATACATAGGCCAATTTGCAATAAAATCTTCGATAAATGTACTTTTACCGATACCTTGAGTACCTGAAACACTAAGTAGTGGCATTTTTTCTTTTCTCCATTTTTTTAAGTTCTTTTAAACCCTTATGTGGTCGATATTTTGTTCTTTCAACTGGTTTTATATAAAATTTAGGTAAGGTATTATCGCAATCAGTATAACCTTTAAACGTAATTCCACGTTTAATTAATTCATCATACATAGCTTCCTGTTGCTTAGTTAATGTTTCAGTTTTATCTTCGTTATCCATAGATCAAGGTTTCTCCATTATTACCAGATTCATTGATATTATCAGATAGAATATGTTTAACTACAATAATACTTGTTTCAAACCAAGTGTCATCAATCATTACAGTATCACCAACAACCTGTTTTACAACCCCTTCACCTAGAATTGAACAATTAGATTGTTGGTATACGACTTTTTTACCTACGCAACTTTTAATATTAATCATATTAATACTATAACATAAGTTCTTAATAAGTCAATAAAAAAACCCTATCAATAATTGATAGGGTTTAGAGTTAATTGTTATTAATTATTTATTAAAAGTTTTTTCTACCTTTAGAAGTGAGTGCCCGACCTTTAGTTTTCTTTACAAACGCTTTATTAATTTGTGTAGAAATTTGTTGAGCTAATTGTTCAGCCTCACTAGCATCCATAACACCTAATTTAGTCACGTCTGTGGCTAAATTCGATAATGCTTTATCAAGTTTAACAATATGTGAAGATAAAATACTATGTACTTTCTTATCATTAACAGATTTTTCGACATTTTGACTTTTTGCTGGTTTTGTTTTCGTTTTTGGAGCTTCAGTACCCATAAGGTTATGTTTAACTTGTGACCCCACACCTCTACCAACGTTTTTGACATTACCAGCCATAGTTTTAGCACCAGCTACAGCACCTGATCCCTTAGCTTTTAGTCTATCAAATAAACCCTCCTCAAGCCCCTTGACTTCTTCAGCTTCTTCAGCTTCTTCAGCTTCTTCAGCTTCTTCAGCTTCTTCAGTAGCTAATTCCTCTTCATCTTTCTCTACATCTTCCTCTTTTTTATACCCACAAGATTCAGTATAAATTTGAAATAAGTCTTGGAAATCGTTATTGTTTGGTTGTTTATTCATAATAAATTAAAATAGTTTTAATTATTTATAATTTAAATTCAAAATAAATAAAAAACCCCTTTACTAAGGCGAAAGGGGCGAAAGACCAAGAAATCTCAGCACCGTCACTACATAAGGTAGGATAGGATGTTTCTGAGAATTAAACACCTCTCGAAATATGCTTATATCAGAGGCACGGGAAGTCTACTATTATAGTTTTTAATCAAAATAAAAGTGCAAAGTATCTTCAATATGATTTTGACCAACTATAAAACAATTTTGTCTAGCTTTTGTCATAAAACCTAAAGATTCAGCAAATTCATCAGCTGTAACTGAACTCGGTACTCTTATATACTCAAAATCATTCATTTCTTCATGAATATAACTATGTAGATGACCAGTAATAAAATATTTTGATTTAATACCAACAAGCTCTTCAACCCTATTAAGTAATAAGGATTGGATGAAACTCTGAAGCTTAGGTTTACTATTCGGTAAACCTACATGATTAACATCATCCTTACCGTGAGTATAAATAAAGTAGCAATTATTTACTTTAAAACTATCCAACCAATAGTCTGAAATATTCCATACAATATCAGTGACATTTTCAAAATATTTAGATGCCGAATAGTATACTGCTCCGATCATAAACGAATCGTGATTACCATTTACACAACTAACATTTACATATTCAAAAATTTGTTTAAGTGATGAAACAAATGTTATAATAACATCTAAACCAACTTTAAACATATCACTATTAACAATATCATTATGCAATTGAGTACCTCTACGTGTCATACCGTCAACACAAGAGTTAAGAATATCACCCATAATAACTAATTTACATTTAGCTGGTAATGTTGACAACTCATCCATTTTAATTTTAATCTGGTTAACGTAATTTAGAATATTATCAACAGCTTTTTGTGAATTAAAGGTTTTACCTGACCAACAATTTTTAGTTAATTCACCAATATGGGTATCAGTTAATACACACACAAATACCTTATCGTTAGTATTTTTAGGTTGTGTATTGGGTACATTTTTTAATTGAGGTGGTGACCAAGTGTCAATAGCATCAACAAATGGATTATATTTACCGATAATAAACTCATTCCATTTACGAGCGTCTTCTTTAGTAGCCTTCCACCCTTCTTTTTGTAATTTTTGATTTAACGCAAATCTTTTACCAGTAATACATTTTTCTTTAAGAGTATCAACATCCTCATTGTCAATTTGCTCAGGTGTAAAAGGAAGGGAATCGTGAGTAATACCAAGGATTCTTAATATTTGTAATAGATATTTACGAGGAATCTCATATTTAGTTGAAACTTCATTAATAGATTCAGGTTGATCGTCATAATTACTATAATTTGAAATAATACCACGAATACGATCACCCTTTACAACAATATTCTTACCAAATTTCTTTTCCAATAAGAATAAATAAGTATCATCATCTTTATTATAGATATATTTATCACTAAACTCTAAATCAGATTCAGTTGTTTCTAAATAATCACCGTTATCCCCATCGTAACTAGAATTTAAATCATTTTGTAAATTTTCATCAAATTCGGCAACACCAAATACACAACATTCATCATGGATACGTTTAGCCCATTCTTTAGATTGGGTTTTACCTAAACCCAACTTTTCGCTAATATAGCGAGCGGCATCAGCTTTAATACCACCATTTTGAAATATCTGTACGATATCATCTTTTATTGATTTGATGTCTTTAGTCATATGCTATATTATAGCATATAATATAGCATAATTCAAGAAAAAAATAATAAAGATTAATATTTACCCTGGGATATTATTTAAACGATCCAGTTGTGATAATTGACTATATATATCACCAAATCTACCAGAGTCCCATAACCGCTGCATATCTCGTGTTATAGACATATTCCCTTCATACGAAGTATATAATATCATAGCTAATTCAAGAACATTTTTTTCCCTACCAACCCATTGTTTCACAGAACGTGGATCAGTGACTTCCTCTTCGCCACTACCATCATCAATATCAGGTTGTTCCTGATCAACTGGAGCATCTTCAGGTTCCTCGAAATCACCAACTGGTGGTAATTCAGATTTTTCATCACCTTTGACAAACTTATCTTCTGTCAAAAATACACGATTACTTTCAAGTAATTCTAAGAATTTAGAGTTGTGAACCATTTTGTTCCTGTTTTTTCAGATTTTGAAGTTGAGTTTTTTTACTCTTAAGTTTTTGTTTTCGGAGTTTATCGTCAATTTTTTCAAGCTCTTGTTCTTCACGAGCATCTTGAGATTCATTACTCTCTTCCAAATATTCTTTTCGGAATTGGTTTAACTTTGTTTCAAATAGGCTTTTAGTTTTCATTTTAATTATTTATATTTAAATAAGAATATATCCTAATAAAGCTAAACCAACTCCAGCTTTACCTTTTAAAATACCAACAATAGAATTTAGAGCTTTCAACCACCAAGCTTTATTTCTTTTTGGGTATTTTACATTAAGTTTTTCAGATATATCATCTACAAGTTGTTGTTTTTCTCTATCAGTTAATGCATCACCTCTTTTAATAGCATCTTGAACTACACTATTGAAAGTTGTTTCACCTTCAGCATCAGCATTTGCAGCATCTTTATCAGATTTATCATTACTCCTTTGTATAATTTTTTCTATAAACTTAGCGATAGCTTTAACAGCAATAACAGATAACCCAGCACCAGCTAACCATTTAAGTGGTGTAAGAAATGCGCCAGCTAATTGATCCTTAACTAACCCAATTAGACCACCATCTGGAAATACCCCAGCAGCATCTAGAGAGTTACCAACATACTCTGGTTTACTAATAGCTTTACTAACTACCCCCCCATCAAATCTAGTCATCATTGTAGGATCAGACATCATAGCACCCATCTCTCTTAGAAAAATATCGGACACCTTTTCAGCTATAATATCTTCATTATCACCATTAGATACACCCTCACTCACTAAAATATTTAATTTAGTATCTATATAATATTCATTAAATTTTTTCATCTAAATACTTTCTATATTCACTTGTGTTATGTTCAGGTTTATTTTTGCCTGTAAAATCTTTGTACCCTCTAGCTGCTAATTTACCAGATCTAATACCTTTAATAGCCATTTTTGTAGCAGGTTTACCTAATTTACGAATCTTTAATATTTTCAATACATCACCAAACGGGATCATTGATAGAGAACTGATACCAGCATTTATTAAATGACGTTTACGATCATCATTCTCCTTAGCGACAGCTGTTCTAAGTAAAGATATCAACGCATTTGCGCCATCAGCAATTGTACCAACTGTTGGTTCTAATCCAGCAACATCTAATGCGGTCTGGAGAGCATCAATTTTTTTAATTTTAATCTTTTCAGCTTCCTCTAGACATTCCTCTCGTAAAATTTTTAATTTCTCTTCGAATAGGCTATGTGTTTTCATTTTAATTATTTATATTTTTAATCTTACTTACACCATTTTCTTTTTCAATAGTAATAACATCGCCAGTTACTCTACTCTGTAGTTCCTTTCTATGTGTAATTAGGTATATAGATTTACCTTCATCTTTACACTTATCTAAAAGAATATCAACAACATAGTTAACCCCGTTAGCATCTAAAGCTGAATCAACTAATTCATCAAAACATAACATATTAGTATCAAATTTACCCTGTAAACTCTGTAAATCCATGAAAGAAAACATTATAGCAATATCAATATTACGTCTTTCACCACTTGAAAAATTAAAATAAGAACAGTCTTGTCGCTTATCATTAATAATCGTCTCCTCAAAAAATTCATCAAACGTTAAAACACAATTAGCGTTTAATTTATCAAGATAATAATTGATTCGTTGATTAAAAATACTTAATAGTTGATTTACGATATAAGCTTTAACACCATTTTCACCGCAAATAAATTTAATTTGATCTAGAATTTCAACTTCTTTAGTTGATTCATCAATTTCAACATTTAATGATGCTAAATCTTTTTCAACTTTTTCAATAACTACACCAATCTCATTAACTTCATCTTTAATAGATTTAGCATCATTTAATAATTTTGATATATAGTTACCACAATCTTCGATTTTATTATTTATAACCTCATTTTTATTATTAATGGATTTAATATTATCAATTTGGTCGATAGTTTGGTCATATTTTTCAGTAATTTTATCAATTACTGTTTTTATTTTTTTAATTTTAACACCAACTTCGTCTTTTTTAATAGATAACTCATCAATATTACTTTGAATTTCATATTCATGTTTAGATACATGATCAACATCACTATCAGACATTTCTCTATTACATGTAGGACATATACCTGACTTGAATAATGTATCTAATTGCTTTTTATAACCCCGTATTTCAACATCATATGTTGTTAATTCAGTTTTACATTCAGATAATTTATCATTAGCGATAATTAACTTATTTTTTATTGTTTTTAAACTAGACGATAAATCATTTATCATCGAAGAATCAACTTCTTGTAACTTATTTTCTAATTTAGACTTATTATCACGACTAGTTAAGACATCTTTTTTAATTTTCTGTATCTTAACTCGCTTATTTTCTTCAAATTTTTCAGATTGTTCCTTATATATTGAAAGATTATTATCCTTTTCATTCTTTTTAGACTGCATTGATGTTAAAGATTTCATAACATCATTATAATCTTTACGAACATCTTTAAGAATATCTGAAAATATATTCATATCGAATACACCTTCAATAAACTTACGCTTTTCAACCTTGGATTGTGACATAAATGGGATAGTTTGATTGACACCCATAATAACACAATTTTTAATCACATCCTCAGATACGCCCAAAATTTTACTGATATCTTCTTGAGTATTTGCGATACTATCTCGTGTAACGTCTTTACCGTTACAATGTAGCTCTATAACAGACGGTTTAAGCTTACGAACTACCCTGTAGGTGTCATCACCTTTAGAAAATTCTAATGCTACTTCTGTACCCTTTTTTGTCTTCTTATTGACGACATCATTTTTATTTAAACCTCTAATAGTTTTACCAAAAAGAGAAAAATAAATCGCTTCGACTATAGTCGATTTTCCAGCACCATTACTACGATCTTTATCTCTATTCTCACCAAGAATAATACTCAACCCATCTTTAATATTTAACTCGATGGGTTGAGTACCTACAGATAAGAAATTTTTTACTGTTACTTTTTTAAAATTAATCATTATTATATTATAACGACATTATAATGTATAAACCAAATAAATCAAGTATTTATGTGATGATATACACAAAAGTATATGGATTGTGTAAAAATATCAACTATCTTACAGCAATAATATTTTCAGGGTTTCGTAACACAACCTTAAAATCATATGATTCTAGTAGTTTAGTCATATCCTTATAAAAGGAATCATGTTCAACACAGATCATTTTAAGATTCGTTAGTTTTTCAAACGGTATATGTTGAATAACGTCCCAATTATTACTTTCAACATCTAAACTAATGAAATCGAAGTCATACCCATATTGTTCAAATAACATATCTGGGGTAATAGTTTCAACTTCAGATTCGATAAAATCATGATTATGCCATTTAATTAAATGTTTTTCTTCGATTGTTGATAAAGCATCACTAGTGTAGAAAAATTTAACTATACCAGCAGTTGATGAGATAGCTTTTTCACAAAGTTGTATACGATCCTCACCATGAATCTGACTCTTGATAACTTCAATGCGAGGTGGGGATGGTTCTACCATTACCCCAGACCACCCTTTTTCAAATAATGCCCTAGTGTTTGAAAGATTAAATACATCAAATGCGCCAATATCAAGAAATTTTCCATCATTAATATCTGAGAATTTTTGTAGAATTATACGTTCTTCGTTATTTTGTGAGTACATGTTTTTTTTTATTATTTATCATTTTCGAACAGATACATATATATCGGATCTTCTATTAGAATTTCATTTTTTAAATATTTATATATTCTCTTACTGAAATCAGCATCTTCACCATACGTTATAGTTTCATCAAATCCACCGATTTTAAAAATATAATCACGTTTAATCGGATTTAAATGGTTTGGTGACCTTTCATAAAATTGATCATTTTCAACCCAATCTGTATACTTTAATGAATGTATAAAATCTTTTTTATACACATTATCAAGATAGAATTTACCAGTTATGCCAACAACATCTGGTCTAGTTAAAGTTGATTTAATAATTTTATCAATATAATCATCAGATATTAAATCATCATCATCAATAAAGCAGATGTATTCACCTAAAGATTTATTAAGTAAATGATTTCTTTTTTCAGGTATATTTAATTGACCATCATCAGCACATATTTTCAATTCAACATTTTTATTTATTATTTGTTTATTTAAAGACTTTAATAATTTATTTAAAAGAGGTCTCCTAGAATTTAATGAACATATCAATATTGATAATAATGGTATATCTTTAATTCTTTGATAAAAAGGTAATTCAGATCTCCTATTATACGTTTTTTTATCAACATTCGATTTTGAATTAATAACTTTATCATGGTTATCAATATCTCTACCATTAGTAGTCCAATGTTTATGTTTAAATTTAGGTGATAATGGGTTATTATCAATATGTAATAAATTTAAATATTTTACATTATCGAATAATTCATTATCTGAATATAGATGGTAATATGCTGGATGGTAGATATAACCATTCAACGCTTTGAGTGTGTAACCATCTAGAATAGGGATACTTAAAATACTGTCTCTACCACCATCATTTAAACCATCAATTTTTACACTCAACGCCCCAACATTGTTTTTATAAAAATCTCTCAAATATTTATCCCAATGTTTAGGTGGGTAAAAATCATCAGACATAACCACAACTATATCATCATCATTAATATGTCTAACAAGATCTTTTGTTAATTTAGTCAGAGGTTTAGTTATACCACCAGCCTTTAAACCATATACTTCACAATCATAATCCATACCTAAGCACATCTTATGTTCTTGTGTATCTACAATAACCTTTGATAAGATATCGAAACTATTATAGCTAAGGTTCTCCCAATATTTTTGGGTTTTTTTATATTCATCTGGTCTAATAGTAGCGCTAATTAAATATATCATAATTCTAAAATACTCTTTACAACATTATTCGGGTTAATTTCATCTAAACAAATAGGGGAATTTTTATTTTCAACAGAATTTATATTACCCCTATTATTAATATCATATATTCTAGCTGGTTTACCGCATAACCAACCTTCAAATACAGTTCTACCTAACATCACACTAGCAACTTCAGATGCGTTTTTAACATAAGATTCAACGTCCCAAGTTGGGGGAAATGTTTTAACCCATGGTTCCAGAAAATTTGGATAATCTCGACCAAGTAACCATAATTCTTTACCCACACTTTTACTATATTTAATTAAATCTGAGATAGCATGAATTCTAAGATAATCATATGAACCAACAAATAATACATAACCATTATCCTCAACATCAACTTTATTGAATCGATCAATATCAATAGGATTATATACTACTTTTATTTTTTCAGACTCGATACCCCATTCTTTAATTAAATAATCTTTAATCTTAGGTCTAATAGCTATATAACTCTTGATATTGGGATGCTCAATAGGATGCTCATATTCTGGCAATACCTCAGAATGGATGATATTTATAGCTGGTGCATCATATAAATCTAAAATTACTTTTGATATAGCTGGATGATTCAATAACATTAAATCATACTTAGTATCAGTTGAGGTTTTATAAAATTTATCTTTTTTAGTTAATTCAGTTTTACCGTTTTTGATAATTTTACTCACCCCATCACCTAGAGAGTAGTTAGGTGGAGACTTGATATCATAACATTTGACACCAAACTCCTCAACTTTATCAACCAAGTCTCCACCAATGTTTGATATAATATCAACATCATGTTCTTTTATAAGCTCTTTCGCAAGTTCATAAACATATAATTCAGAACCAGTATACGATTTAAACGAAAGACATGATATTAATATCTTCATCTATAGGTTAAACTCTCCGCAATTAAGTGAAGTAATATTATTTTTATTAAGTTTCACATTTTCACCAGTATTTACATCAACGATAGTCATATAATGTTCACTTTCAGAGACTAATTTAGCACAATGACGTTTATTTTTATTTTTAATTTTTCGTTCAAGAGTAAAGAATTTACCCTGAACATATCTTTTAAGATTATTTAATTTGTTCTTCATAGTATTGCTTAAATTTTAATTTGATGTCAGATTTATAATTAATATTTGACATCAAATCAATAAAATCATCAATTGATTTTTCTATATTAAGTTCGGATATATTAACAGATATATCACCTTTGTCAAGCGTATTTTTAATAGTTAAATCATCTACAATTAAGTTTTTAATATTATATGATTTAATTTTAATAATCAATTTCTCTAACAGATTTTCAGTAATATCTTTATCTATTATTAATTTTACATAATTATTTTTAACCAAACTGATATCAATGTCCTTTATTTTTGATAACTTAAGCTGAATAAATTTAGGGTAACTATCATCATTTTTAATAAACTCACATTCACCTGTATTAAAATCTAAAATATGAAATCCATTATCGTTACCAACGTCGTTAAAATCATGTTGAATAGGGCTACCAACGTAAGTAATTGAACCAGTTTTATAATCTTTCTTTTGGAATTTATGGAAATGCCCAGTATATACATCGGCTTGAGATTTTAAAATACGACTAGAATCTACACCGCCATTACAAATAGTGTAATTATTCATTTTAAAATTGTTGATTTCAAAATGACCGAATACGTAATCACATTTAGATATTGTCTCACACCCCCACGGTACTACTGTTATAGTTTTAGAATTATCAGGAGTATTTAATGAAGTTATTTTATCATATATTGATACATTTTCCCAACCTTTAAACATCTGTAACGAATGTACATCAGAATTATCTTTAAAATAACAATCATGGTTACCCGTAAGAATATGAACATGGATATCTTTAGGAAACATTGACATAATCTGAGATGATATATCCAAAGCTTTTACACTTATCTCATCTCGATAATGATGCCAGTCACCTAACACAAACACATGTTTTATCTTAAGATGATTTAATTGTACAATTAAATCACTAAACCACTTAATTGTACAATTGAAAAAATCATCAGAGTTTTTATTAACCCCAATATGGACATCACCAATTAAAGCTACTTTACTACCAATCATTTTCTGTTTTATGTTCACCAGATTCTTGTCGAGCAATACCGTATTCTATTTCATAATCAGTAAAAATTTTATCCTTATGTTGGCTTAATTTTTCAACATCTTTCTTTTCTTTTTTCAATCTACCATTAAACGCATTCCAAGCGGTTCGTGTAAAGTAACCAAATACGTTATTTTGTTCAACTAATGATTTAATTTTATTATCATTTTCATCATAAACTATATTCATATCCTCATCTAATTCATAAATAACTTCACCTTCACTATTCAATTTTATTTTACCTAGTTCTTCATCAGTAATTACTTTACAACTACCATCAATCACTGATTTACATATCCTCCAAACCGCATCTGAATACATCTCAGCACCCCAAGGGTTGCCTTTATTGAAGTAATTAATATAATTAGGCATATGTGAAATACCATCAACTATTTTTTTAATATAAATACCCAACTGATCCGTAAATACACCAGTTTCAATATATGTTTTTAATTCTGCAACCAATTCTTCATTAGATACATAATATTTTCCAGGTTTTCTACCTCTTTTTTCTTTTTTATTTTTCATATACGTCAAATTGTTTATACTCTATTTTTTGGTTATCATAAATCTTTTTTCTAGCTTCAGCTTGTTTTTTACTAAATATCAAATTATCACACAAGTCAAACAAATTAAATACGTCTTTCTTTTCATGTAATCGTAAACCTCGACCGATTGATTGAATAGTCTTATTCCACGCCTTACCTATAAGGTAAAATACAGCGTAAGGTAAATTATTGATCGAAATACCTGTTGAGAATATTTTTGACATGGCTATACAGATTATATCGTTTGATGATTCCATCTCTAAAATAATTTTAGATCGTTCTTCAACTGGCATAGACCCTCTAATAAAATAAACCCGCTTATCGGCAATATCACTAAAAAGATTTTCTAAAATTTCACCTTGTTCAATCCTATCAACAAGAACTAGAACATTACCACCTAATTTAGATACAATATTTTTTAATTTCTGATTCCTAAAATCACAATATGTTATAAAATCAACTTCATTATTGTAATTTTCAACATCTTCAACATCTTTCTCGTAAATTTCATCAAATGGTGTATTATGATTGAAATAAACCATTTTAATCTGAACTTTAGTTAAATAATTTTCATCTCTCAATGATTTTGAAGTTTTTTCATAAAAAGGTTTACCGAAAAAACCATAAACCTTATCACTCTCATAAGTATTATCAGGTAATGATCCAGTGAAACCGAAAACAGCCTTATATTTATATTCTTTTATTAAGACCGTAGCCTTTGGTTCTGGCTCATTACCGAATAAATGAACTTCATCATAGAATATGTAATCAATAGTTTTAAAAAAATGCTTATATTCTGCTGATCTTTCTTTAGATGACTGCAAAAATCCTGTATTAACTATAACAACATTAGTATTTTCGTTTAATTCATTTTTACCAGACCATTTAGAGCACGAAAAGCTACATTGATATGTATCAAAATCATCAGACATCTGCTCAATGAGACTCAAATTAGGTACAACCAACATCGCTTTAAATGATTCACCATCATTTTTATATAAAGTCTCTAATAAAGTAGCTATAATAAGACTCTTACCACCACCTGTACCAACTAAACACAATCCACCACCGTTAATCAACCCATTTTTAACAGAATCTAATTGGTAATCACGCAACTTATATTTTTTATTAGGAACTTCAACTATTTCACAGTCAATTTCCTTAGATAAAATGCTTTTAACCCTATCTGTCATGTCTAGTTTAGCATCCCAACCCTCATATTTGATAAATTTTATTATATTCCACAATAAACCAATATCACAATATCCTTTCATGGTTATACTATATAACCTTTTAGGTAATCTAGAGTATTTAGTGAATCTAGCTGATGGGTTATCATATGAGAAGTGGTTTCTCAATGTCATGAAGTATGGACTATCGATATCGATGAGACATCTACGATCTTTTAGAAATGTAACTTTAATTTTATCCATTACATCTCATCCATTTTGATAGTGTCAACCAAATTCTTGATATCAAAACCGATACTTTGGATATTTTTTAGAGAATCATCAAAATATTCACACAATAATGTTAATACAGATATTTTATGATCTAATTCTCTGAATTTATTACTTTTCCTGAGTATATATTCAGCACCTTTCAATGATACTGGGTTACCCTCTTCTTCCCTCTTATTTTTAATAATTTCAACACCTTCATCTAATAATTCTTCCCTCTGCCTTTTTAACTTAAGTAGTTTAGCATAGTTAACAGCTTTATATGATGCCCATTTGCCTTTAATACCAGGTACTTTTAATTCAACTTCCCTCAGTCTAAAATCATCTAGAACAGTATCTTCATGGTATTCTTTAGAGTATTGTTCTAAAATATCTAAAATATCTTCTGGCATTGATTCATTCATGAATATAAATAATTAAAATGGGTATGTTTAAAAAAGTGTTTAATGAAACTATATTATTCTCAAAAAAAGGAGAACGTAGTTATAGATTGATTCTAAATTTAGAATCAATAAACAATAATATTATTATACATTATATTGAAGGAAAAATCAAGAAAAAAATCAATATAAGTGAAAATAATATATCAAATTATAAGTTTTTACAAAAAACAAATAATTTATTTTATAAGAAGTATACCGAAGTTAACCCGAATGATCTAATAAATGAAATGGATACAAGTAGCGCTGGTATAGGTGGTACAGCTACCGATCCTGGAGCATATGAAATACCCTATGCTGATGGTGACCATAGGAATGTAACGGATCATCAATTTCCAATGACTAGACGATCTAAAATAACAGATACATTCTTAAAGAAAAAGAAGAAGAAGTCTAATGGGAAAAAACAAAAAAAGTAATATAATATATGATGATATAGAATTTGATTCTAAAGAAGAATTAGAATTTTACCATTGGTGTATTGAGGCTAAGAAATTTAAAATCATTTCTGATTTTAAATATAATTGTGAATCATACCAATTATCACCAAAGCAAACTATAGATGAAGAAAGACAATTAAAAACTAAAACAAAGATTGTCAGTAAACATCTATTCCACGAACACATATATACACCAGATTTCCACCTATTTAAAGGTGAACGATGGGGTGTAATCGATAAAGAATCTAAATTAATTTCATCACACGATGATAAAACAGAAATAGTTATCGACGTTAAAGGTACATTCCAAATGCATGATGGTTCTAGAAGTTTCTCGATCAATCAAAAATGGATGTATGAAAAATATGGTATTTATGTCAACAAATTAATACCAGAAAAGTTTTTCAATTTGACTTGGGTGCCAGAAAGTTGTAAAATGACAGCTAAAACCAAGCAAATTCGTAAGAAGTATGAAAAAACACAAACAATTTTGGAAAAATTTGGAAGTATTGAATCATCAAATAATTGATTTCAATATTATAAAAAGTATAACAGAGATCGATATCTTAGATAATATCTATGAACAAGGCTTAAATATTGAAAAGTTTAAACTAAACTCAAAACAATATAAACGATTATTATTCAATTATTATATTAAAAATATAATATCATATATAAATAAATCCAATAAAAAGACTTTTTTCATCGTTTCTAAACCATGTGAATCAGAATTTTTTGATTATTTTGATTTGGATGTCATAACTAAGTCATATAAAACCAATATCTCAAAATTATTAAATCTTTTACCTATAAAAGCCTATATAGATTTTGAACATTCTTATAAAGATATACTAGAATCAAAGGAATCTGAATTACTTGAGTGGTTATCTAGTCAGATTTTAACCCAATCCGATAATACATCAGAAAAATCATACCAACCAATTAAGAAAATATCCAAATATTACGATTTACAGTATATTGATACTAAGATTTTTAAAGAACTTCAGTATAAATCAGTTTTTTAATATCTAAACATAGTAGCTTTACTATGACAAGTTGCAAAGATGTTATGGATATCATCTTCCTTGTCATAGAATTTACGGAAATCAATTCCAGTTAAAGTATAACTACCAGTACAATCATATATTCTTTTCTCTACACTTGAAATAAGTGATTTCATATCAGAGAATGACATTTTACTGTATCGTTTTAATTTAACAACTAAACCATATGCTGAGAAAATATAATTCTGTAAAGCATATTTCTTTCTAGTATCAATAACATTGATAGCTTTAGATGTCATATAGATTGTTTTTTCATACCAACTCTTGATATAGGCGACATCTCTCCAAAAATATTTACCAGTTTTATTTTTACCAAACTTATAGGGTCTTTTATACTTAGATACCTTTCGAGAAACCTTAGTTAAGGAAGATTTACTATATTTAAAACACTGTAATTGTTCAATATTATCAATAATCTTCTTTTTAGTTTTATGTTCATGAACTTTATGCTCATATACAACACCCATTCGATCCATCTGATCTTTTGATTTATTCCATCGATAACCTTTAGCACGTTTACCAACTGAATATGTTTCTTTTTTATCATATGATCTTATATACAAGAAACCAGATCGTTTTAACATATCGATACACACCCTATAGTACTTATCAGATCCAATTTTTCTCAAGGTTGTTGATTGGATGTATGTAAAACCCTTATCATTATTAGTTGGAATCATATTTGATAATATATTAACAATAAGAATAAAATTAACTCTCAATGTATCAACTTTTAATTTCCTAGATAATCTATTTGATGAATTTACTTCCTTCACTTCCTTATTGAAGTCGAATTGATCCATAACCTCTTTTGGACAATAGATCGATAACCCATTTTGGAAATCTTTTGGTTTTTCAAGTAATCCGTTTGAACTCATATCTGCAATAGTTTATACCAAGCATCACATTAAGTCAATATTTTTCTTGGAAAAAGGATCATATTAGTCTAGTATATAATATGTAGATTCATCAATCCCGAAGGGATGGGACAATATTACAACAAAAAAGAGCATAATTAGAAAAAAAATAAATTAAAGTATTTAATCTTTGTTGTTCCTTGTTTTTATTAATTTAATTTAAACAATATTTTCTAAATAACTCGTTTTTGATTTGTTAAAGAATCCAAATATAGGGATAATAGAATATAATAATTAATATATATTTAGTTAAAGATGTTTGCGTAGTCAGCTTTATTGGTTGGTGTTAGGTGATAAAAACCTTGATTTATTATGTTATATGTGTTAATATATCGGTTATGAATAATAGTAATTTACGAGGCGGTGTTAATGGTTTACAGGGTATTATGGGATTAAATCAATCTAAACCAAATTTAAATAAACCTAAAACTGTTGATAACCAACCACCAGATGATCCGAGGGTTGTTAATTATTGTGCTGATAGAACTGGTTGTGCTCATTATCGTATAATTTGGCCAAACTATGTTTTAAATTCCGTTAAAAATTACGTTACATCTAACTTAATGAAACCAGTTTTAGATCAGAGGTGGTTTGAAGGGGTTGATGTTATTCGACTACAACGCCAAGTTTCATCTAATCAGCTTAAATATTATGAGGGTCTTCGAGGTATTTGTGATAAATATAATATCAGATTAGTTTATGAGCTTGATGATATTCCATTATATGAGGATATTCCACTTTATAATAAGAATCGCAAAAACTATGCTCGTAGTGAATATCGTGATAATATTATTAGTATGATGGACATGAGTGATGAGGTCACTGTATCAACTAATTTTATGAAGGAGTATTTTAAGACTAAAATCTCAAATAAAAATATCACACACATCCCAAACTATATTCCTAGATTTTGGATGGATCGATATTATAATGAAGATAGTTTGAAAGTTAATTTTAATAAGCATAAGAAAAAACCTAGAATTTTATACGCTGGCAGTGCTTCGCATTATGCGTCTGGGTCAAAAGTTGAGGATGATTTCACTAAGTTGGTTGATTATGTTAAAAAAACACTCAAAGATTATCAATGGGTATTTTTTGGTGGTATGCCAACTGATTTAATCCCATTATGGAGATCAGGTAAGATAGAATTTCACAATTATGTACCAGTTGCTAATTATTCTGATAAATTTAGGGATATTAAAGCTAATATAACAATAGCTCCACTGGTTAAAAATAATTTTAATAGAGCTAAAAGTCATATTAAGTTGACTGAGGCGGCGGCTTATGGTATTCCTTGTATATGTCAAAGTGATATTGAACCATATTCTGAATCAATTTATAATTTTGATTCAGCTAGTGAATTAGATGATCAGATAAAACTCTTGACAAAAGATTCGGCTGCATATATGAAAGCATGTCGTAAAACTAGAAATATAGTGGAGCAACATTGGCTTGAAGATAATATTGATGTATTAGATGAGTTCCATCGTTATTCCTTTGGTGATAGTAGGCGAAAATTATTAAATAATATAAACTTATAAGTATGTATCGAAACATTAGCTACGATTATAATAAATCTAATATCAAATTATTCACTTGGGATAAGAGTGGTGTTCGTGTAACACGTGAATTTCACTACAAACCGTATTTCTATACAGAAACTTGTAATGATACTGGTTATAAATCTATCTTTGGTGGTAATTTGAAGAAATTTGAGTTCAATAATGATTTTGATCGTAGAAAGTCTATAAAAACATCTGGCAACGATAGGATTTATGGTAATTTACCCCCTATGCAGCAGTTTTTACTAGATGCTTTTGGTAAACATAATAAAAAAGACGGTTTTTCTCAATTTCCGTTATCTATATTCTATATTGATATTGAAGTTTACTCACCTGATGAGTTCCCAGACCCTTGGGAGGCTAAACACCCAGTAAATGTTCTAACTATATATAATTCTCTAAAGAAGGAGTTTAGGGTTATGTGTTTACGTGACCCATTTAACCCTAAATCTCTTTCTGATGAAAATCAGGCTAGATATAAGAAAATTACTGATAATTCGACTGTCAAAATGTCTTATTATTCTAGTGAGAAGGAATTATTGAATTCTTTCATTAATTATTGGATTAAAGATTACCCAGATGCTATGACTGGGTGGAATCTGCCTTTCGATATCCCATACTTGATCAATCGTATTAAGAAAAAGTTATCTAATAATGATGCACAGCGTCTGTCACCCGTCCGTAAAATTCGAGAGATTACGAGAAAGCAAAAGATGGGTGCTCAATATTCCCAAGATGTTCAAGATTATAATATTGAGGGTGTAACGACATGGGATTATCATGACGTATATATGAAATTTAATCTAAAACCAATCCCTAATAGGAAATTAGATACTGTTTTACAGATTGAGATTGGTAAAGGTAAGGTTGAATATGAATCATCTAATCTAGCTAAATTATCTGAAGATGATTGGGATTTATTTGTATTCTATAATATCGAGGACGTTAATGGTATTAAATTATTGGAGGAAAAGCTCAAATTTCTAGAGACGTGTAGGATTCTATCATATATGGGGTTAGTCCCTTTTGAAAAAGCTTTGGATACTCTACCTATTATTAATGGTTACTCATCTGTTAATGCTATGGAAGATGGTCAAATTATTCCAACCTTTCAGAATAATGAAAATTGGCGAAAATTTGATGGAGCTTATGTTAAAGAACCCACTCCCGATTTATATGAGAGTATTGTGTCATATGACTTGAATTCTCTATACCCTATGACTATTATCACTTTGAATATGTCACCAGAAACTAAATTTGGTAAGGTTAAATACGTTGGTCAACATGCTATTGTTGAAGATAACACTGGTAAAGAAACTAAAATGACTATAGATAACTTTAAAACATTAGTTAAAAAGGTTAATCTAGCTGTAAGTAAGTCTAATGTATTATTCACCCAAAATAAAAAGGGTATTTTCCCTAAATTAGTTGAAGAGGTCTATTCTAATCGTGTTAATGTTAAGAAAAAAATAGGTGAATTAAAAAAAGAAGGTAATCCTGAGAATGATTACGAGAT
>JAAHTG010000547.1_pt1 | contig 31870 bp, 26 predicted proteins | sample 6116081 | NCBI WGS metagenome assembly JAAHTG01 (sample SAMN13939989, study PRJNA603662) | sponge metagenome | isolation source: marine sponge | host: Mycale hentscheli | place: New Zealand | collected 2005 | reverse complement strand
CCCGCCGATCGTACCGCTTTTTCCACTGCTTCCCGCGCCTCTATTTCCCCTGCTTTTTCGCCGTCGCGCGCCGCTTCCAGTCGGTTTTTTTCAGTCGTCAACCGCTCAAGTGCTGCACCTGCATCCGTGGCAATTTCTTGCTCACGTACCCGGTCGCCAGTAATCTGCTCGAGGGTTGCTCTCAGCGCTATGGCTGTTTGTGTACGGCGTTCGGCCTCGGCTTCCATATTCTCACGCGCGATAGACAACCGCTGCAAGGTAGCAGCGGCGGCAACGTCTTGGTCTCGCAACGGCGGAAGGGCGGCAGCGATTTCGGCCTGATCTTTACTGATCGAAGCTACCCGTCCGGTAATATCGGCCGCTCCAGATTCCGCCTCGCGCAACTTACGCTCTAGCTCCAGCACTTCTTCCGATGCCGCCTGCCAGCGCAGGAACATCAAACTGGCATCAGCGCGGCGAATATCGCCCGAAATATTGCGGTAACGCACTGCCTGACGTGCTTGGCGTTTCAGACTGTTGATCTGGCTTTCCATGGCTTGAATGACATCATGCACCCGCACCAAATTACCTTCAGCGCCGCGTAACCGGCTTTCGGCGTCCTTGCGCCGGGAATGCAGGCCCGAAATACCGGCCGCTTCTTCGAGAATAGCCCGCCTGTCCTGCGGTTTGGCGTTTATTAGACTGCCGATACGGCCCTGACTTACCAGTGCCGGAGAGTGGGCCCCGGTGGCGGCGTCCGCGAACAATAACTGCACATCTTTCTGTCGCACATCATTGCCATTAATACGATAAGCAGACCCTCTTTCCCGTTCGATGCGCCGGGTTACCTCGATTGTATCAAATTCGTTGTAGTCGGCAGGGGCTGACCGGTCCTGGTTATCGATAACCAGTGTCACTTCGGCCATGTTTCGCGCGGGCCGAACATCGGTTCCCGCGAAAATAACATCGTCCATGCCTGAGCCACGCAGGGATTTAGCACGATTTTCGCCCATCACCCAGCGGATGGCTTCTAAAAGGTTGGATTTACCGCAGCCATTTGGTCCAACCACACCGGTCAGGCCGGGCTCGATCAAAAGCTCGGTCGGATCTACAAATGACTTAAAGCCAGAAAGTCGCAGTCGCGAAAATCTCATTGGCTTTGCTTACTCCCCTTCAGTTGGCCCTTCCGGATTACGGCGCAGCTTTTTCCCAAAAAACTACTTAGCGAACCAACTCTTGCCCCTTCACGGCATCTTCGCAGTCCCGCCCTATAGCTCGGCGTCGATCGCTGCTTTTATATTTTCCCAAGTTGCAACATCAACAGGATCACCGTCTACAATGATGGTCGGCGTAGCGTTCACTTTGTATCGAATTGCGCCGTCCTGGCCCATTTTCACCAAATGTGTCTGCATCTCTTTATTGGCTGCACATCGGTCGAATTCAACGCGGCTCATACCGCCTGCCCTTCGGGCCAAACTGGCCAAAGCATCGTCCCAGCCTTCGCCCCCTGCCCACGTGCGCTGGCGTGCAAAAAATACACTCATAAGCCTTTTAGTTACTTCCGGCGATTTACAACGGGCAACCACTGACGCTGCCATGTCATATTGATTCATAACGAAATTGCGATAAACGAATTTGACCTTACCAGTATCGATATAGCTTTCCTTGATTTTCGGGAAAATATTAGCCGCAAAACTGGCGCAATGCGGGCAGGTAAGTGATGCATATTCGATAACTTCAACCGGCGCGTTGGGGTCACCGTAGACAATATCGCCCCAGGTGCCCTCGCCGCCTGCTGCCTCAGTCAACTTGGTAGCTTCCGCCAATGCTTCCGCTTCCTGCGCTTCAACAACCTCTGGATCCAGTGCTGCTCCTCCATCGTCGCTGCTTTCACTACAAGCGCCAATGGCCAGCGCCAAGGTACCGACGGTGATGGACTTCAGAATTTTGATATAAGTTTGGTAGTTCATGGAAACCTCACATACTAGATATTGTGTTTAACCCGAATATTTTCGTGTTACGAGTCATTTTTGCGTTTGAATTAAACTTGGTACACCGCTGCGACTGCAGTGAACAGAAACGGATATCGGTGGTAGACTGCTATTTGTTCAGATAGTCACTGCCCAGTTGTGCTTCGATTCTGAGCTTCAAAGCTGCATAGCCAGGAAAACTCATAGAGACGCCGTTCAAAACGAGCGTCGGCGTCGCTTTCACATCGTGATCTTTCGCTCCTCGCTGCATCATCTCAACAATGTGTTTAGTCACCTGTTGGTCAGACAGGCATTCTCGAACGCCGTCTTCCGTCAGGCCTTCGCGGCCAACAATTTCCATAATTGCCGCGAGCTGATTATCAGACTGTAACCACTGGTTTTGCTCGGCAAACAGCGCCGACATGGTTCGTTTTGTTGCATCTTCGTTGGTCAAACAACGGCTGGTTGCGGCGGCGGCTAAATCAAGCCTGTTGAGCACAAAGTTACGAAAAACAAAGCGTACATGGCCTTCATCGATAAAATCCTTCATCAACAGCGGTAACACGTCACGCGAAAAACTGGCGCAATGCGGACAAGTAAGGGAGGCATATTCAATCAACTCCACCGGTGCATCCGCGCTGCCATAAACAATATCACCCCACACGCCAACACGATCAGGAATAGTTGGCTCGGTGGCTGCGGCTGGATCCACTGTGTCAGCTCGCTGCGGTGAAGACTGTGCATTTGCACCCGCACCGATGGCAAAAATTGCCATGATTGCAGCCACCATCGCTGTTTTAATATTTGCTTTTAAAGTCATATTTCCTCGCTTTACCCAGTCGTTTTTTCACTCAGTTGTTTATTTGGTTTTGTCAGACAGAACAAACTCGCCCAAGCTTTTAACAGCCGCCTGCAGCGGGCTCAACTCCCCGTCATGATCGCCGATCAATTCGTCAAGTTGTTGCCGATGCGCAGCATCCAATGGTTGTTTTTCCATCGGCGTAGTGGTCTTGGCAACCGGCAAGGGTCCATGACGTACTTCCAACCGCGACACCGCCGCATAGCCGAGGTACCGATTGACCAATTCGATAACTACGCCTGATCGTTGCTGTAACACAGGCGCGAACGCTGACTCGGCCCGCACATGCAGCGTTGCGCCGCGCCGCTCACCGCGCGGGAATGCCAAACGAACCGGCACCGTCGAACGCGCTAGCTCGGGTCCGACAATGCGACCCCAACGGGTCACAACCTCTGCTTCGGCAAAGCCCTTGGCCCGCAACGCTTTGGAAACCAGTGTAGATGCGGTGCGCGACAGTTTGGCAACACGGCCCCGCCGGGGCGCTGACCTTCCGCTGCCTGCGACCTTCGCCCGCGTTAGCCTACTGGATGTTGATGACTTTTTTGCGGCCATTTGGCCAGTTCTCCCACCGCTTCAGGCGATAAACTTTGCTATCAGGTGCCGTAGCCGCTCGCAAGCACATTCCCCCATATTCAACCGCTTGTGATACCCATTCATACTTAAGCTTAGCGCAATCTCGTATCCAAAAACAAAGCTTCGCACAAATAACTGTTTTCACCATGCCAAAGAGGAAATATGTATAGGGCACCGCAAGTGACCTGCTCAAACCCCTTGACCCTGTAATCTGTCAGACCATGCAAAATACTATTCTAGGCCCCATAGGCATCGCATTTATTGCCCTGTATCTCGTGTCATTGCTGGTCATCGGCTGGCTGGCCAATCGCGCGCGCAAAGAAAACACGCTACGCGACTATTACTTGGCAGGCAGCTCTCTTGGCAGTCTGAGTCTTTTCTTCACACTTTATGCCACTCAATACAGTGGCAACACATTGTTCGCAATTCCCGGCAACGCGTACCGCAATGGTTTTATCGGCCTGAGCGTCGCGGCTGCAGTAATGGCTTTAGTATTGGTATATTTCCTGTTTGCAGGCCGCCTTAACATTCTGGCCAAACAGCATAGTTTTATCTCGGTCGGCGACTTCATCAAATGGCGTTACAGCAATAAAGCACTGCTGATTGCCATCAACAGCATCGCAATAATTACTTTAGTGAGCTATGCATTAGGTAACTTTAAAGCTATCGGCCTGCTGCTGGAAACTGCAAGCGGTGGCGTCATTCCTTTCGCCGCAGGCATCCTTATATTGGGTGCGATTATGGCAGTGTACGAAAGTCTGGGCGGACTACGCGGTGTTGTATGGACCGACATCATTCAAGGTTCGCTTTTGTTCATAGGCTGCCTTCTGCTGTTTTTTGCTGTCACCACACTAAACCCCGCCGTTGATGACTCCGGCCTCACGACGCTTGGTTCAAAAATGGCTGACTATTTCACGCACGAAATTGACCTAATCGGTTTCATGAGTGTCGTATTGTTGGTCGGCATTGGCGCCGCCGTATACCCCCAGGCATTACAGCGAATTTATATCGCCCGTAATCCAAGCGTGTTGCGCAAATCATATGTGGCGCTTTTTTTCATGCCACTTCTCACTACCGTACCGATGATCCTTGTAGGCATCAGTGTCGCGGAATGGCTCCCGGGGCTTGGTACTGCAGAAAGCGAAAATGTCGTTGTTTATGCCATTGGCCATATCACGCAGTCATACCCTTCGGTCGCATGGCTGTTGGTGCTCTATTTAGGGGCGGCCGTTGCCGCGATCATGTCTACAATCGATTCTGCGCTTCTGTCATTGGGATCAACTGTAACAAAAGACATTTTTGGGCGCGCGGGTCGACAAATCGAAGAAGAAAATCTGTACAAAATCAGCCGTATGACCTCGTGGGTGCTAATGGCCGTTATGGTAATGTTAGCGATCGCTTTGCCACAAACAATCTGGGCTTTGATGATCTTCAAGTTCGAACTTTTGATTCAAATTGCGCCAGCTATCATTTTAGGCGTACGAACTGCCAGCGTGCGAGGGTCCGCAATCCTTTGGGGCCTTATTTGTGGCTGTATTGTCGCGGTTGCACTGAAAACCATTCCCACGGGCGGAATGGATCTAAGCGCACCACTGGGTTTGCACGCAGGTGTGTGGGCGCTTGGCATCAATTTGCTGGTTGTGTTCACTGTGAACGTTGGTATGTCCGTTTCAGGCAAGCAATCAGCAAAGGCTTTGCCTTGATAAAATCAACCCCACCTATTTCTGCGGTACTGCTTGATTGGTATGACCGCGAGCGACGTAGCCTGCCGTGGCGCGCTGAACCGGGCGAACAGGCCCACCCGTACCAGGTTTGGCTTTCGGAAATCATGCTACAGCAAACCACAGTCGCGACTGTAAAAGCTTATTTTGTCAAATTCCTGAAATTATGGCCGACGGTCGAGGCGCTGGCAAATGCACCACAAGAGCAAGTTCTCAAGGAATGGGCAGGCCTGGGCTACTATGCGAGGGCGCGAAACCTGCATAAATGTGCCGGTGTGGTGGCGCGCGACTTCGGCGGGCAATTCCCAAAGTGCGAGGATGGCCTGCGCGCCCTGCCCGGTGTCGGCGACTATACTGCCGCCGCCATCGCCGCCATTGCATTCGGCGCACCGGCTGTCGTGGTAGACGGCAACATCGAACGCGTTACCTCCCGTTTGTTTCGCATTGGCGACATGCTGCCAAAGGCCAAAAAACCAATCAAAGCCGCTACCGCAACGATCACTCCAACCAAACGCCCCGGTGATTTTGCTCAGGCAATGATGGACTTGGGCGCGGGCATATGCACACCCCGTAACCCCAAGTGCCCACTTTGCCCCTTATCAACACACTGCAAAGCCGCGGCAGCCGGCGACATGGAACGCTATCCGGTAAAGAAACCCAAGACAATGAAACCGACACGGCGAGCGATTAGTTTCTGGTTTACCTACAACGACCATATTTTGCTTGAGCGCAGAGTAGACAAAGGCTTGCTGGGCGGCATGCCCGGATTATTTTCCACCCCATGGGTTGCGCGCGCCGATTTCCCCAACGCGGAAGAATGGTTGATGGCAGCCCCGCACCCGGGTGAATGGCAGCTCGGCGAGGCGATCGCCAAACATACCTTTACCCATTTCCATTTGGAAACTCGTCTTGCCGTTGCTGCGGCGCCTGCACGCCTGAATGTGAAGAATGGTTTCTGGGCTCCGCTCAATGAAATAGGCGATGTTGGTTTGCCAACCGCCTTTGCCAAAATTGTTCGCTTAGCCGACTAAGTGCGCCACCCGGTACCCACTGTATTTACAATTGGCAAGACGCGCCTTCCTCTCGTAAATTCAATGCTAGAATTTTAGCTGCATCAGGCTGCGGTCCGTCAGAGGCTATGGAGCCATCAGGGCCCAACGCATCCAACGATGAATTGGCAATGTAAAACAGGCAGTCACTCCAGACAAAACCGGTGGTAGGAATTCTGAATTCAGGATGGTTTATATCAAAAGCCGAAATCGCAGCTGCAGCCTGCAATGTTTGTGTCTTCGCCATCACAATTTTCGGAGCGCCAAGGTAATTCTGAACGCCCACCAAATGATCGTTCCACAAATACATACCATCGATGCCGCCTAGCGAATAACCATCGGCCACTTTGAGCCTTTGGTGCTGTGCTTTGCCATCAGCGGGAATGAGAGAAACACCACGGAAATCAGACACATAAATGTCCTCAGAGTCGTCATTGCAGGCAATGCCGTTGGGAAAAGAAATATCACTGTTCTGGTAAAATAACTCCAGCGTGCCCGCCGATAGCAAACCCCTGTATACGCGGCTGGCTGTGCTGTCGGTCGCGTAAACATAACCGTGTGCGAAACATAGATCGTTCAACTCAGTAGCCGGTTCACCTCTAAAGCTGTAGCTTTTGACCATTGTGCCGGCGCGGCCTAACACGGACAGGTTACCCCGCATACCGTCACCGTCCCTACGATTGTTCAACACCCATAGTTCGCCGCGTTCAGCGTGAAATTTAATGCCGTAGAATACGCCCCAATCGACACCGACAGGCAAAGCAATATCTTTGGCATAAATGGCAGAACTTCTGTTACCTGTTCCTTTCTTCACCAAACGCGGTCGCGCCAAGCTGCCCGCATACAGCATGCGCTTCTGCGGGTCGTAGGCGATGCTTTCTGGCACAAGGCGCGTGTCATCAAAGCCTGCCACAACCACGCTGGTCCGCTGAGAACTAATCACGGCAGCATTTAGCGCTGATATCTGGGCCTTTAGCTCGAGCGGTGCCGTATCATTGGAAAACTCCGCTGGGTCCAAACCCATTTTCCATCCCGCATCGATCATCAACGTTATCCAACGGCTGGCCGCAGCGAAATCGCCGCTGGCATATAACACTCGCGCCAAATGGTAAGCGATGCTTATATCGCCGGTTTTTGCGTAAGCCGCCTGCAATCTTTCGCTGACTGAGCCTTGATTAGGGACTGGTACGTCCCCGTCCGGGGATGACTGAGCCAGCGCTGTTGTCGCGGTAGATAACACACAAAATAGCCATATGAACGGCAAAAAAACTGTCTTCAAATTGGAAATCATTTCGCCCTCCTCCGCGGCAACAAGCCACCAGTAGCAGCAACATACGTCGCTGTTCGAAAATGAACAATAACACGTTGGTTTAGCGTTCGAATATGAACATCTGCATTTATATCTGAAGCAACTCCATATGTAACACATTGTATTTATTAAAAAACACAGAATATCTTCACTTGGCCCAAGGCTTGCTGATTAGGCAACGACAGCAAACCCGAGCCAGCCAGGCGAGGAAAAGAGAAGTATAAGTAAATGCTAAAGAACTACCTGACAATTGCCCTAAGGAACTTGCTTCGGCACAAACTATACAGCTTTATCAACATCGGTGGTCTTGCAGTAGGTTTGGCGGCTTGTCTGATGATTGCTTTGTTTGTTCACAACGAAATTTCTTATGATAGTTGGCTGACTAATGCTGACCGTTTGTTCCGGCTTGAAACAACCAGACACGATGCAGGGAAACCCATACAGCAGTCGGCACTAGCGCCGGGACCAGTCAAAGCAGTATTGGCGCGCGAAAACGAAGATATTGTTGAGGCATCCACAAGAATGTTGCGGCGACAATTTTGGGTCGGTCGGGACGAGCTGAAACTGGAAGAGACAATTAATCTGGTCGACCAGGGTTTTTTTGACGTCTTTGACCTACCTGTCGTGGCAGGCGACCGTGACCAGCTTTTTGACGATTTTCAGTCGCTGGTACTCAGCCAATCAGTCGCAAAAAAATACTTTGGCGAAAAATCACCAATCGGTCGCACGCTCGAACTGGAAAACGGCGACATTCTGGCGAAAGTTGTGGCGGTGATAAAAGACCTGCCCGCCAACAGTCATCTGGATATCGGTTTTCTGCTCAACCTTAATGATGCACGTTATGAGGAGCAGCCCTATCTTCTGAAGTGGTGGATGTCACCCAACCTTCACACATATGTTAAACTTTATGATAAAGCACAACAAGCACCCCTCGCCGCGGTGATCCCCGCAATGCTTGATCAACATGCGCTCGGTTCGCCGGGGTTGGGTTATACCGAAGGCATAGCACCGAGTGAGCAACTCACTATCGACTTGATGCCAGTGCAGGATATTCATCTGCACTCAAAGGGACGCAGCCAGCAAAAGGCCACGGGCGATATCGTTGTCGTTTACAGCTTTTCCGCCATCGCCCTGCTAATACTCGCAATCGCCGTTATCAATTTTGCCAACCTTTCAACAGCGCGTTCATCGCTGCGCGCACGCGAAATTGCCTTGCGAAAAACCGTGGGGGCTTCGCGGTTTCAAATTGTCACCCAATTTCTGGGCGAGAGTTTTTTGACCACAACAATTGCACTGTTTTTGGCACTCGTAATGGTGGAGGTTTTACTGCCCTGGTTCAACGAACTTGTACTTAAACTGCTAAGTATGGAGGGTTTTACCGACCCAACCGTTCAACTTGGTTTGGTTGGGCTAGCACTTGTATTGGCTGTAGGAGCCGGTGCACACCCGGCGTTAAATATGTCGGCATACAAACCTGCTACAGTCCTACACTCAAACGATTCAGCATTGTCTCGGTCGTCAAAAGCGCGCGCCTTCCTCACAACACTACAATTCACAATTTCAATCGGGCTGATGATTTCAACAGCCGTTATATACAGCCAAATTAACTACATGCAGACCATGGACTTGGGCATTGATAAAGCAGGCAAATTGTCTTTGTTCCACATGACGTACAAAGAGGCAGCACTGGTTGCGGGCGCGGTACAAAAGGAAATTGACGCGCTTCCAGAGGTGGAAGCCACATCCTTTACCAGCCGAAGTTTTCCGATACGGGGACGCTGGGACATGCCTGCATCAATTTCGGGATCAAATTCTGCATCGTCTGGCCTCCGGCTAGAGCATGTTCACGGCGACTATGGGATGCTTGAGTTTTTTGGCGCTGAGCTGATAGCAGGCCGTTTCTTTTCAGAAAAATATAGCACTGACGTCCCGCAAACGGCGCCGCAATCAGATGAAAAAACATCACAAGGTGGTATTTTAAACGAAGCAGCTGTTGCAGCAATTGGCTTTGCTTCCGAGGAGGAAGCGATAGGTCATATCGTGGATATCAAGCAAACCGATGACAGTGTTATAGCGACCAAAATAGTCGGTGTCGTTGCCGACATTCAGCTTCGATCTGCACGTGACGTTATTGACCCGATGATATTTGTCGTTCGTGACGGCCCGCTATGGATATTAAACGCTCAGATTAAACCCGGATCAGAGCAACAAGCACTTGAAAGCATCGACACCATTTGGGCTCGCTTGGTACCAGAGATACCACTCGACCGCGATTTCACAGAAGATCGCTACAGCGCTCACTATCAAACAGATACACAAAGAGGCGAGATATTCGCCTATTTCTCACTGCTTGCAATTCTGATTTCCTGTCTTGGCCTATATGGACTTGCTTCCTTCACCGCAGAACGTCGGATAAAAGAAATTGGTGTTCGAAAAGTGATGGGGGCATCCGTTGCAGATATCGTAAAGCTTCTTACGTTCCAGTTTTCTAAGCCAGTGTTGTTTGCGAATCTGATCGCATGGCCAGCTGCATGGTACTTCGCCAATGATTGGCTCCTGGGTTTCCAATACCGTATTGACCTCAGCATGGCCTACTTTATCAGCGCCGGTGGCATAGCATTGTTGATTGCTCCCTTAACGGTCGCCGGTCATGCCTATAGAACAGCTCAGGCAAACCCGGTGCTGGCCTTAAAACATGAGTGAGCCATTTTGCGGCAGCACCGGCCTAAGCTGTTCGAAAACGAACAATTGCGCGCCAGCTCAGTGTTCGAATGTGAACACACGCATTTCCCCTGAAGAAATTTTATAAGTAACACATTGTATTTACTAAATAATATTTGAAATCATCACTTGGCCTAAGGCTTGCTAATATTGATAGTACAACACGGCCCGACACGACAAGACGAGGTAAAAATGATAAAAAAATATGCGAAAATCACGCTAAAGACTCTACTGCGCAACCGACTTCATAACTATGCCAACATCGCTGGGGTCAGCATGGGCCTGTATAGCCCGGCCCATTTCGGCGCCGCCCAAAAGGCGGTAAAATTCAAAAATTAAAAACGAAGCAGACAGCGAGCACAATGGCGGATCAGCGACTCGCAACGCTGGTGTCCGTAACACTGAAGCCAGTGGATAACCTTTGGTTATTTGCTGGCTTTTTTTGTTCGTTTACCTTGCACCCTAGCCGCGCACTTCATAGTGAACAGCGTGGCTGTCCCAGCGGCTTAAAAATTGCTGCGCTTCTTCAGGTACATGCGCTTTGGTATAGTCGTCTCCCTGAAATTCGATGATGTTTTCCAAACTATCAAAGGTTAAAATTGTTACGAATTGAACCTCACTTTGGCCGTCAGCATTGGCGAATTCCACACCGCGCAATAGTTCAAGGCCTCGATACCCTTCAATATCCAGAGCGTCAATTCCCGGCGCAACCACCCCGCGCACGGCTGCCTCATATCCATCTGCATTTTCAGGGGTTGTCCATCCATGCCAAATCCGTTTTATCGCCATGTCTGACCTCCTCTCTTGCAGTGTCAGTTATTTGAAATTCGAACCGGCAACTAGCCAAATGGGTCCGATGCCCGGCAGAGCGATCAGTCACCAAAGCCCACTATAGAAAAAACGCCCCCTCTTGGACAAGGGAGCGCTTTGAAGCTGCCATATAAAATACTGAGCAACGGGTCGCTTAGTTAACCTTTATACTGCGATATAGGTCGGTGCCTTCGCGGGCATATTGGTTTGCATTAGCAATTGCACCAGAAATTGAACCCAACCCGGTGTTAATTTCATCAACCGCTGTCGCCGCAGCCTGCATACTGGTAGTAATTTCCTGTGTCGTTGCAGACTGTTCCTCTACCGCACCTGCAACAGAAGTAACGCTCGACTCCACCGCGACTACCGCCGTTCTTATGCTGGACAAACGCTCAACCACATCATTACTGATGGTCTGCATACCGGTAATTTCATTGGAAATTTGGGTAGTTGCATTAGCCACCTGGTTTGCCAATGACTTAACTTCGCTTGCCACAACTGCAAAGCCTTTTCCTGCATCGCCCGCTCGGGCAGATTCGATGGTGGCATTCAGCGCTAACAGGTTAATCTGACCCGCGATATCATTAATCACTTCAACGATATTATTCATCGCCATCGCACCGTCAGTCAGTTGCTTTGTGGACTGATCGGCGTTTTTGGCCTCTTCCATCACATTTGTAACTTCGGAGCGAGAAAGCTCCATGCTGCGGGCAATTTCCTGCGCTGATGATTGGAACTCTTCAGCGGCAGACGCTACCGACTGAACGGTCGAGGATGTCTGACCGGATGCCGTGGCAGCACTACTGGCTTGCTCGCTGACTTCACTAACTGCGACGACAATTTTCTCCAGATTGTCATCAACCAAGGCACCAACACGCTGCTCTTCATCCCGCCGGTTCACTTGGTCCGTAATGTCTGTGGCATATTTTACCACTTTAAATGGCTTGCCGTCCGGGTCAAAAATCGGGTTATAAGACGCCTGAATCCAGACCTCTTTGCCGCCCTTGCCTATGCGTTTATATTCGCCCGCATCAAATTCGCCTCGGCCTAGTTTTTGCCAAAATTCAGCATATTCAGTGCTCCGAGCAAACTCTGGCTCGGCAAACATGCTGTGATGTTTGCCCTTTATTTCGCCTATCGAATAGCCAACAGTGGATGTGAAATTTTCATTGGCATCCAGAATATTCCCGTTCAAATCAAACTCAATCACGGCCTGAGCCTTATTGATGGCTTCCAGCTGACCACTGAAATCAGCGTTCTGGATGGTTTGCGCTGTAACATCGGTAGCATATTTTACCACTTTAAAAGGCTTGCCGTCCGGATCAAAAATCGGGTTGTACGAAGCTTGAATCCATATTTCCTTACCGCCTTTACCAACACGTTTGTATTGCGCGGCCTGGAATTTCCCCTCGGCCAAGCCAGCCCAAAATTGCTTATATTCCCGGCCTTCAGCATATTCTGGCTCAACAAACATCCTGTGATGTTTGCCTTTGATTTCCTCCAGAGAATAGCCCACGGCACCGAGAAAGTTGTCATTGGCGTCAATAATTGTGCCATCCAATTCAAATTCGATAACAGCCTGAACCTTATGGATTGCCCCGATCTGACCACTGAAGTCAGCATTTTTGAGAATCTGCTGCGTTATATCGGTCGCATATTTAACGACTTTTACAACTTCACCCTGCTTGTTAACAATTGGATTGTAAGAGGCTTGAATCCATATTTCCTTACCACCTTTACCGTAGCGCTTATATTCGGCCGCCTGAAAAGTGCCGCGTCGCAAACTGTCCCAGAACTCTTTATATTCCGCTGACTCTGCAACACCCGGTCCTACAAACATTTTGTGATGCTTGCCTTGGATCTCATTAAGACTGTAGCCCACCGCGCCCAAAAAATTGCTGTTAGCAGTCAGAATGGTTCCATTAGTGTCAAATTGAATAACCGCCTGCGAACGATCAAGGGCAGCCAGAATATGCTCCATTTCCGCTGCAGCAAACTTAATGCTGCCTGATGACATTGCTGTAGTGGCATTTGCATTGGCCTGCACGTCCTTTGCTTTGCCTAAAAAACCTTCAAACATAATTTAATTCCCTGCTTAAGACCCCCATGTGTCTTGCGGGAACCGCTTGTTGATCATTACAATCCATCAAGCATGATCGGTGCGCGGTTATCATCTGAAGTGTGCGTATCTGGTATCAATCTAGCACTGATTGGTTAACAAATTATGCGCAATAACAGTGTATTTCATACTGTTACGGTCATATTTCTACAGTGCCAAATTGCTCGCGCTGAGATCACCGGTTGATATACCTTGCAGGAACACGCTGTTGCCGCCACCGGTATCAATCAACAGGCCTGAAGTGCCGCCAACGGTTGTCTCGTTGCTGCCGCTTGCACACTGGCAAGATCGGTGAAGTCGGTGGTTGCGTTCGCAAGGAAAAGCACATCTTCACCCGCGTCAAAGTCGGTGACCACATCGTCGCCGTGGTCGCCTGCAAAAAACAGCGCATCTGCGCCCTCGCCTGTGGTGATTATATCGTCACCGCCGCCGCCATACAGGCTGTCCGCCCCACTACCGCCGTCCAGTGTGTCATCACCCGCACCGCCGAACAGTTCGTCGTTGTCTTCGTTCGCTGTGATGACATCATTACCGGAACCACCAAAAAAGATATCATTACCGCTGCCGCCAATAAACACGTCAGCGTTGTCACTGGCGCCTTTGCCGCCGTAAAACAGATCATCACCACCACCACCATGCAGGGTATCGCCGCCCAAACCGCCACCCAGGGTGTCATTGCCGCCGTCACCAATAACCACATCGCTGCCGCTGCCGCCGTATATGACATTGCTAGCTGATCCGGTCTGTTGCTCCTCACCTGTGTCATACCGACTATTGTTATTGGCATCTTCCCAACCGCCACCCAACACTGTGTCATTCCCTGCGCCGCCAAAGATCGTATCGCTGCCGTTGGTGCCGGTTGCTGTATCCTGGAAAGCGTCCGAAACTGCACTATCGCCGACTGCCAGATCATCACCGTCGCCAACAGCGAGCACATCGTTGCCTGCACCTCCGGCGACCATATCGTCGCCTTCATCGCCACTTCCTGCAAAGAATGTATCGTTGCCGTCGCCGCCTTCTGCTTTGTCCGCGCCCGTACCGCCAACAAGTGTGTCCGCACCAATGCCGCCCAAAAGCATGTCGTCGTCACCGCCGCCAAGCAGCCGGTCGTTACCTGCCATGCCATACAACGTATCCGCACCGGCATTGCCGGTTAGTCTGTTGTTGGCTGTGTTGCCGGTCAGGGTGTCATCGCCGCTACCTGCTGTAGCATTTTCAATGACAACATCTTCGGCGATAAAGACTGTGTCTCCGGTAAAATCTTGATTCCAGGGCCCCAAAACCGTCCCAATATCGCTCCAACTACCGGGCGTAAGATCAACTTTGACGCTGTGCGACAGAAGGGAAGCGTCAAACAAATCAACGCCGCCCACATCCCACAGTGTCAGGTAATATTGCGTTCCCGGAACAAACTGGAAAACATCGTTACCCGCAGTGGCCGTTTCATTAACACCGTAAAATGCCTGAAGCGCTTGAATATCAAGCGACATATAGGTTTGTGGTCTCAGTACTATATTCTGGGTAGGATCTGCTGCAAACTCTATGGAAGACATCAATGTATAATTTAGACCATCAAACTCTCGGGCCAATTCACCAAAATCGCCTATCGTTTCGTCGGGATGTTTCAATCCCAGTGCGTGCCCAATTTCGTGAGCGATAACCCATCTCAAGTATGTGTCTGTAACATCCCTGTCATCAGAAACTCCCAGCGTTGTCGATCTTAGCCAAACGTCGGAACTGATCGCAGCACCAGACGGTGTATATGCCCAAGCGATGCTGGAAGAAATCAGACCATCAGATGGTCGAGTGCCGCTTGTCCAAGTAAACCGCATATGGCCAGCCGATGAATCGCCGTCATCTGGCACTTCCAAAAATACAATATTTGTAAATGTTTCTATTTCAGCCAAAATCCCGCGGACAAGGTGTTGGTCTGCGCCGTTCAAAGCATCAAGCCGAAATGCATTTTCAAACGTTGTATCCTCTCGCCCATAATCGACGGAGAGTTGAGAAAAAATACTTTCTTCAGTGGCAAAACTATATGTGATAATCAAAGGCCCCTGCTCGGGTGTCTGAATACGAACGGGATATAGCAAGCTATCGACTTCAGCATCGCCAGTAGGAGAGAAACTATCTGGTGAGAGCGTACTCTGCGGTGTTGTTGCGGCCGGCCCATGGTCTATCCCGGCTTCATTATCAACCGTAAACGTCAGGCTTGCGTCAGGAGAAATTTCCGTAATTTCACTGGCCGTCAATCGCGTCATTGTGCCATTGGTCGCACCGATTTCGATGGCCACCAACTGATAGTCACCCGACATCGCAGATGCGGGCAGTTGAATGGCGCTATCACCTTCCGAACCATTAAAGTATTGCGCATGCAAATAGCCATTGGGGTCTGCAAAATACACCGTCACATAATCTACGGCGGCGTTTTTACTTGTGGCACTAATGAAAAACTCGACACTTGTGTTACCCTCATCCATATCCACATGTGTTTCGTGCAATTCAAAACCAACCAACGATGGTACATCCGGTTCTTTGAGAAGGGTAAATGAAGAATCGAAACCCAAATCGTCAAGGTATACAATAGGGAAGTTGCTGAAATTAAAGTCTGAGTAATCGATGTCAGAGTTTAAGTATCTGACAAGGTTGAAATTCAAGGAAGCGTCGTCTTTTAGAGTCACACGAAAAACTTCATATTCCCCGGCAATTGCAGTATCAGGCAGCAAAATAGTAATGACACCTTCTTCAAACGAGCCACTTCCGCCCAGAAACTCACCGTCTGGACCCCTGAAAAGAACATTAACACTACTGATCCCAGACAGGTTATCCGAGGTCTCATAACGAATGCGAACCACGTTTTCACCGGCATCAAAATCAAGTTCATCTGTCAGAATGTCAAAAGCCGTGAGAATCGGATGTTCAATGTCCTCCCTGCTGTTAACGACGTTAAATGATATTTCCTGTCCAGCACCCTCGATCTGATTTGCCGCTACCGTAACGCGGTCACCTTCATGCGTTTCGAACGTTATATCAACTAATCGATATGTGCCCTGTGGCAGATATATACATACGCGTTCGGCACTTGCACCAGATCCGCGGAAAGACAGTGATGTGTAATCGTCAGCTTCTTCATTATAAAATCTGACAAAGCCCCATTCCAATGAAACGGGGTCATCTACGGTTAGATTGAAATACAGCAACAATTCACCGGCATCGAGATCGATTGATGTCGTGAGAAGTTCAAAAGTTTCAATAGCAGGCAATGTTGATGGGGCTTCATAGTCGAACGGAGAATCGGTAACTTGGAATTCAGTTTGGAAACCCAGAGCCAACAACTCACTTGTTGAGTATACGACTTCATCGCCGCCAACCGTCAGAACAATAACGTCACGGATGGTGACAGTACCTGACAATTGCGTCCCGCTGGGCCCATATGAACTGGTCCCTGATGAAACCGTCGAACTTATCCCATCGGCATTCCCAAACTCGTCCGCAAAAGTAACCCGTACGTTTCTAATTTCACTGTCTTCGATTTGCCATGAGAATGTTGGCAACTCACCATCTGCAAAAGAAACTTCGAGATCATCAATGCTAAAGGCAACGAGGCGCGGCGGGTCTGGGCTAAAATTGTTTTGCAAAGGCGAATCATAGCTAAAAGTCAAATCAAAGCCCAAGTCACGCAACTCGTCTTCCCGGTAAGTTCGCTGGTTTCCAGAATTATCCTGTATGACTATTTCAGAAACATAAAACTGTCCCTCTCCATAGGGAAAATTTTGATTAGCGTGATCGAGCAAACGGAGTACACCTTGTCCTTCGGTACCACCAAACCAAACAAGCGTTGAGAAATCCTCGTCCGTCAAAGAACGAACTTTCAACCGAGCAGAGCTGACCGCACCACTATTATCGCTCAATTCAATCGAAAACCTTGGTTGACCGAGCAAGTCTCGGTCATCAGGTCCATCATGTATTTCGAAATGCACCAGTTCCGGGCTTATGTTATCCGCCTGGCCTTCTGATGGCTCAACCACAGGAACATGTCCGTTTATCCCCAAAGTTTCCAGCGCGGCAGAATCGTAGACTGTGATTGAACCGTGCGTGTCCTCTATTTTTACCTGGACAATTTCGTACGATTCGACAGACGCCCCGGAAGTAAAATTGATAGCTGGGAACTCTATTCCATTGACGTCCGCTGTAAATTCGCCCCTTTTGCCCTCCACGGTAACAGTCTGCTCACCACCCCTTGAATCCCGGATGAGAACCGAGATGGAGCCGCCAGGTGCCGACAGCTCAAAGCTGAACCGAATACCGCCCAATGTTCCGCGAACAACGTCGTCAGTTAAGACTTGGAAAGCAATCAACTCAAAACTCGGCATATTCTATTCCCAATCAATCTCAATATATTGTTGAGAACCAGTCGGCACACCACAGCGAAAGGTGCTATCTACATCCGCCCCTTTTGTTATGAAGCCCAAAATAGCGCCCGCGCGCCCAGCATTACAGCCAATAATGTCGGCATCGTCTGTGCCATACAAAATTTGGGCATTCTGGGTGCCCATCAAATTTGCCATGATTCCCCAATCAAATACTCAAACTTACTCGTGCCACGCACGCTATCAACCATCTGTGTTTTGTCAACACAATTGGACAGGTTTGAACAAAAAAATGCCCCTTCTGAGCCCGGGTACGGGACAGAAGAGGCGTTAACGGAGGCGCAGCCAATTGGAACGAAGATGCAGTTGCTTACAGTGCCAAGTTACTCGCACTGAGGTCACTGGACGACATACCCTGAAGGAACACGCTGTTGCCGCCACCGGTATCAATTAGCAGGCCCGTTACACCGCCCACAGTTGTCGCGCTCGCCGCAGCTTGCACACTGGTAAGGTCGGTGAAGTCCGTCACTGTGTTGGTGAGGAAAAGCGTGTCTTCGCTGGCGTCAAAGTCGGTAACTGTGTCATCGCCGTGATCATTTGCGAAGAAAAGCGCGTCGGCACCTGTGCCGGTAGTGATGTTATCGTCGGCGCCGCCGCCAAACAGACTGTCTGCACCAGCACCACCATCCAGTGTGTCATCGCCCGCGCCGCCGAACAGTTGGTCGTCGCCAGCATCAGCAGTGATACCATCATTACCGGTGCCACCAAAAAAGATATCGGCCCCAGACCCACCGGTGAATACATCTTCGTTATCGCTGGTACCCTTGCCGCCATAAAACAGATCATCCCCAGCACCGCCATGCAGGGTATCACTGCCGGCACCACCAAATATGGTGTCGCTACCATCGGCGTCGGTTGTTGTTGCCTGAAACCCTTGCGCAACAGCATCGTCGCCCACGGCAAGGTCGTCCCCGTCGCCCACGGCCACAACATCGTTGCCCGCACCGCCCGACACCATATCACCGCTTGTATCACCGGCTCCGGCAAAGAAGGTGTCATTATCCACGCCGCCTTCAGCTTTGTCCGAGCCCGCACCGCCAACAAGCGTGTCATTTCCGGTACCGCCCGCAAGCATATCATCGCCATCACCTCCAAGTAGACGATCGTTGCCGTCGTCGCCGTCGATTGTGTCGTCACCGCCATTGCCAGTCAGTTTGTTGTTGACAAGGTTTCCCCTAATGTTGTCAGCAAAATCGCTACCAATTACATTTTCGATAACAGTATTGAAAGCTACCGCGATGTTCGATTCAGCAAGAATCTCCGGTTGCGGGTCGGGCAAAAACCCGCCAGGATTTGTTTCAAGCAGACCAGCCGAGGAGAACGCGCCTTCGCGAATATCTGCAACAACACCTCTTATCTGATTTTGAAAACTGAAGGTATCTATCCCTCCGGCATCAAATATTGCCTGGTAAAGGGCCTGTTCCGACTTAAAAATGTATACATCATTCCCAGCGGTTGCGGTTTCATTAGCCCCGTACAATCGTTGCAAAGCCAGTATATCTAACAATCCAAATGTGGCCAGGTCCGTATAAAAATTGCCTCCGGCATCTGAAATTTGCTGAAGTACGGGCGGTTCAGAAAAACCAAAAGCTCTGGCTCCCACACTTGTAAACTGGACAGTGTTAAATTCATCGGGTAGCCGGGTCAGTGACTGGAAAAAAGACGCATCAACTTGCTCCCCAGTAACTTCAAAAAAGGCTTCCTCGGCATTGTCTGATTCAGGATGGCGCAACCCAAGTGCATGTGCAAATTCATGAATAAAAACAGCTTTGAAAAGTGGAAATGTTCCATCATTAAACTGTTCGTCATCTGCTAGCAGTGACGACCTGCTACCGTCTGTGCTAAAGTCGGCTATTCCTAGGTGAATAAAACCACCGGTTCCGGCAGGATTCCCCGTCACGGGTTCCAAATTCGGAATAAATTGCCCCCCTGCTCCACCTGTCCCAACGATTTCAAAGTGTAAGTCACCCAAGCCTGCCGAGCCCGAATCGGTCTCTACGAAAGTGATGTCGAGAATTCTTGATATTTCTTCCAACGTTTCGCGAATAATATCACGCAAGTTTTCCGCCATTGGCCTAAATAAATTAGGATCAGCATCAACTAATTCCAAGCCAGAATTTTCGAACGACGCAAACGCAAAGGTCATGGTTAACCCCGGTTTCGTTTCGGTGAATATTCCTTCAAGCCCATTAAATTCGGTTAAAGTGCCATCGGTTTCGGTAATCACATCAGATTGATCGGGATGATCAAGGTTGATCGAAGAAAAACTCGCAATTAAAAAATCAAGGTTGTCGGGATAATTGGGTCTCGGCACAGCTTTCTCCATATACATCGTCAGGCCCCGCCAAGACTATTCTATAGTCATGGAAAATGTCTTTTCCTGCACGTGGGGACAATTCTGCAGTCGCCGTTTCAATGAGCAAGGCAGTTACGTCACGGCATCAAGTAATGAGCCATTGACATACTAAATTTCTGCTGATTCCCCCAACCATGCTTTCGTCATTTGAATATGATAATTTGTGTCGCCAAATGCAATAGTTTTTATTGTACACGAACAAAAAACGCCCCTTCTGAACCCGGGTGCGGGACAGAAGAGGCGCTAACGGAGGCGCAGCCATTGGAACGGGGCTGCGGCTCTGGGAATTTAGCTATATTGGGCTAGTGCATTTCCGCTCTAACCTGTTGGCGGAACACGTCAATCGGCACCAGTTGGCCTTTGGTTTCAATGTGCCAGAAGGTCCAGCCATTACAAGCAGGCGCGCCCTGAACGCTGGCGCCAACCTGATGGATCGAGCCCTTGCCCGAGCCTGCGATCAGCGTGCCGTCGGTGCGCACGCGGGCAGCGTGCCGCCTGCCCGCGCCGTACAGGGTTGTTCCGGGTGTTATCATGCCGCGCTCAACAATGGAGCCAAACGGTACCCGAGGTGCACTGCGTTTACTTTCGGTGTAGCCAAGCGCCTCGCTGTCCAGTTCGCTGATTTTGGCGATACGCTCACGCGCTACTTTAATGTAGGCCTTCTCGCGCTCGATACCGATGTAGTTGCGGCCCAGTTTCTTGGCCACTGCACCGGTGGTGCCTGTACCAAAGAAGGGGTCAAGCACCACATCACCCGGCTTGGTTGATGACATCAACACCCTATAGAGGAGAGATTCCGGCTTCTGGGTTGCATGGGCTTTTTTGTCACCCGACTTCAGCCGCTCATGCCCGGAACAAATCGGCAAGTTCCAATCAGACCGCATCTGCTTGTCTTCGTTCATTGCCTTCATGGCATCATAGTTAAAGGTGTAACCACCTTTGTCCGCGGACTTGGCAGCCCAGATCAGGGTTTCATGGGCGTTAGTAAAGCGGGTGCCGCGAAAGTTTGGCATCGGGTTGGTTTTGCGCCAGATCACGTCATTGAGCACCCAATATTCCAGGTTTTGCAGTGCAGTGCCGACCCGGAAAATATTATGGTACGATCCGATCACCCAAATGGTGCCGCTGTCTTTCAGCACCCGGCGAGCAGCCTCTAACCAGCGATAGGTAAATTCGTCGTAAGCTGAAAAGCTGGAGAATTTATCCCAGGCATCATGAACGCCGTCGACCTTGCTGTTGTCGGGCCGCGCCAGAGTGTCCTTGAGCTGCATATTGTAGGGTGGGTCGGCGAAAATGACGTCGACCGACTTTGCAGGCAACGCATTCATCACATCGATGCTGTCACCTTGGATAATTTTGTTCAACTTTGAACGCAGCAAGGATTCTGATTTTGCCGTGTTCAATTCATTTTTCCGGCTTTTTGATGCCGATTTTGACGCTTTTACCATTGATTTTCCGTCCCATTTTTGGCCAAAACCCAGTGCACCTCCCAGTTATTTCCGGGCTAAAACGCGCCTTTTGACGCTGTTTTTCGCACTGATTTGGTGTATTTATGGATTGAATCATGAGTCGAAATCGAATCGACGTCAAGTGATTCTTTAATATGAATCAATATGTTGTAAGCTATTCTTTATCTAAAATCTTGCGAATCGGTGCGAATGTTTGCCGATGATGCGGACTGACCCCCACAAGCTCTAGTGCCCGGCGGTGTTTTTCCACACCATATCCTGCGTTTTGTGCCCAATCATACTCTGGGTAGCTTTCCCCGAGTTTTGCCATCAAACGGTCACGAAAAACTTTTGCAATAATACTCGCCGCAGCGATTGAAAGAGACCTGCCGTCGCCTTTTATCAGGGTTCGGGTAGGCAAATCACTGAGATGAGGATCCCTGTTGCCGTCTACCAATGCTCCGTTTGGCCGCACGGGCAAGCCTGCCACTGCCCGGCGCATCGCCAACATCGAGGCCTGCAAAATATTGATTTGATCGATTTCTTCAACGCTGGCTTCGGCAATGCTAACCGCCACTGCAACCGATTGAATAGTCTCAAACAATTGGTCGCGCTTGCGCGCCGTCAGCTTTTTACTGTCGTCTAATCCAACAGGAACCTGGGCTGGGTCAAGAATAACGGCAGCCGCCACAACGGGGCCTGCCAGTGGGCCGCGGCCAACCTCATCAACGCAACAAATCATGGCTTTCTGCCCATCCTTCGGGGCATCACCAATCTCTCGAGCCAAGGATTTTTCCTGGGTAAAGTCCGGCCCACTGGGCAACGACACATTCATGGCGTCAAAAAGATCCAACGCGACAGCCTTTCAAAAATTCACGCCAAACCATGGCATTGCGCCAGAAAAGCGTTATAACGGCAAGCATTATTCTGGTTCGTATTATTCAGATACACATTGCTCAGGTTCACACCTGCAGTAGATTCCAGCGATAAATTGATAAACGAGGCCTATGCCAAACGTCGCACCACAAAAAACAGACCTGCTGGAACAACTGATGCCGGCGCTTAAAGCCCTAGATGCCAATGCAAATTGGCAATTGGCAAAGTCTGGCGTTCGAGCGCGCAAATGCGATATCTTCAGGGTGACTAGCCCAAAGTTTACACTTGCGTTGAAGGTCTACAAGACTGACGTAGCCTCAAAAAATGCAGCACAAATTCAATATGATGCACTTATGCGCTGCAACCTCGCAGCACTCAACCATTCTATCCTTCGCGCGCCCCAGGCTCTGGCATTTCTGCCCGGAAGCCAAGCGATTTTGATGGATTGGCAGCGTGCCCCTACCCTGCGTACCGCTCTGTGGCGCCGAGCTGCCACACCGCATCGGCAGCGTTCCCTCGTCACTGCTGCAGGCTCCTGGCTGCGAACTTTCCACAACCTCTCGGATACCGAAGTACAGACATTGGATGGTAGTAAATTATTCGCGAAACTCGACAACCAGATGAGCCGAAATTCAGTCGCCGCGACAGCCCTGAACAACAACACAGCTTTTCAGGCAGCGCTCCAGTGCTTTCAAGAACTGACATCAAAAACCAATGTGCAAACGCCGCATGCACTGCTGCACGGTGATTTCACCCCCACTAATCTTTTGGTGGACGGCGCTGGCATAATCGGCATGGACATGTGGGGAGCCCGCATCGCGCCTGTGTATGAAGACATTGCCCGCATGCTGGCATACCTCGGCGTTGTATCGCCCTTTGCGATGGCGGGCGCGCCGCTGAGCCCACAAAACAAACTGGTGCACGCATTCACGCAGGGATACGGCGAAGACATATTGGACGCCGCTTCTGGACCGTTTCAAACGGTCCTGCTGTACCAACAACTTCGACGCTGGCTGGTCTACGCAAGCCGAAAAGCCAACCGTCCCAACTCGCCGTTGGCACGCTGGCAGCTAGCTCAAAATAAACGCCTAACTAGGCAGACGTTAACTTGGCTTAAAGATTGCTAAACCTACTATCAAACTTCGCGGTTTAGATAGGGGACGGAACAAATGGAAGCATTGGTGACTTGGGTTGAACGCATGCTGGCCGCAGGCGGCTCCGACATGGCGATCGCAATCGCCGCCATAATCGTGGGCGGCATAATTGTGTTGGCATGGACTATTTTGCCGTTTGCGCTGATCGGCGTGAAGGGAAAAATTGCCGCACTCACCCGTGCGACAAATTTTAATACCGCCGAAATCAGGGCGATGCGAAACGAAAACACCAAGCGAGCAAAACGCGCCTTGCGCCGCGCTGAGTAATGTCCGTTTTTATCTGAACAACAATTGATCGATTATTTTCGAGCGAGCAAACGCCGAAACTACCAGTCATACCATGCTCGTAGAATGTAACACAAAAAACCACCCGCGAGCTCAAAGCCCAACAACACTATTGGCCGGGCTGCCCACTAAAAGAATTTTTGGACCTTTTACCGAGTGAATCGTAGCTACCTGGATAATCGACGAACACATTCCGATAGGTGACCCAAACACCAGGCAAAAGCCGTCGGGCACGTCGGTATTTTTTCATACCCGCCAAATCGGTTATATGCGACTGATAAAAGGTTTTTTCAGTTATAGTATCCACCACAATGGTGGGAAACAAATGCAGAGCCATCACAATACCCCCATACTGTGTATACCTACTGTACCAAAATAAAACACAATCTCAAAAAAGAAACTAATCGACAAAAACGTCTCAGTAGCTTGGGCTGCCACCCCTGCCTATGGTTTCTGCCCAAAACATTGCCATACTGATCCTGTCAGCCCGCTATCTTCACGGCAGCTGAAGCTGCCATCAATCTCACGCCTACAACTAAATTGAAGATCATTTGCCAAAAACTGCAGGGCTCAATCTGGTTTGTGATAACCACCAGCTTTTTTGACAGTTTCAGCATCCTTACGTTTACGTTCTTTTTCGATCTCCGCGAATTTCGCAGCCGACGCAGCCCTGTCAATATCATGACCTTTGTTTTCCATGCATACATCGAACGCCGGTCCGTATCCGGCGCGACCGCTACCCGCCTTTTCCGCCTCGCTATGGCAAACCGCCAAATCATCACCCCAACCCGGTAATTGTTGAGCACCGGCCAGCAAAACAGGTTCATATTCGCCCGCACGGTAGCCACAAGCAGCAATCAACAAAAGTAGCGGCAAATACATTGAATGCTTGATCATAGTCGCTCCCCAAATTGCTACCACAGCCACTGTAATAACACATGTAGCAGATATCAAATGCTCATGAAAAAGGCATCCTTGGGGGAAAGGATGCCTTTAGGACGGGGTTTTATCCTTGGGAGGAATATAACACCCTGTCAGATACGGATACATAGAGGGGTACCCGTCGGGAAATTTAGTATGGCCGGGCCCAGGTGGGCACTAGGGGCTAGGGTCAGGGGCGTGATCCGCACTTAGACCCGGCCAGAATCTGCAATCGAATATGGGCTATAAAATCATAAGCAGGAGCTTAAGAACGACTGCAGACCCAAACTTCGGTCGTTAAGCAGCAATTCCCAACCGCGATGTGCGATCATAGCGTCTGCGGTGGCGACGCGTTCGTGCACTGGAATGTTGCACGTGCGCTTTCGCGACTGGCAGGCCCTTAGACGGGGCTGTGCTGTCAATTAAACTGGTAAACATCTTTTTATCCTCGCTCTAGTATGGGCTTGCGGCGACGACTTTTTTGTCGTTTTGTCCGGCTAACCCGTGCTGTCGTTGTCTTCTCGCTTTGTAGCTGCGCCTGTTTTCAAGCTTGTCTCGTTGCTACACTGTTAATTTAGGGATGATGGCGTGCAAGTTCAATAGCACCCACCTCATTTTGCGCACGCTTCACCGCAAAGCATCAGCCGGGATCACAGATAAGGTTTGCTTGCAGCCCATGCCTGGGAGGAGCAACGCACTCTAATCGGGTGCAAGACGAGAGAAATCGCGGGTCTTCCCGGTTTCACACAGCGATTTCAGGCCTGCAATAACATATGGCCAACCGGTCGAGACCATTCGGTAGGTCGCGCTCTTGTCATCGACGAATGTGTCATGCTTAATAGTAAGCTTGGTGGCACCGTCGGCGTCCTCAAGCAAAAACAACACGCGTGAAGGTGGTTCAGGCGCACATTCGGGGTTAAGCGGAAAATGCCACGTGTAACTCAGGCGTTCGAGTTCGACACATTCCAGCACTTCGCCCTCGCAGCCAATAGCGCCGCCCTGTTCCGTTTGCACCCGGAACTCCACTGGTCCACCGACTGTCCAATCAGACCGAACTTCCGCACCATGCCAATATTGCTTGGTGAATTCACCGTCGGTCAGTGCCTGCCAAACCTTCTGGCACGGAGCATCGATTAAAGTGACATAGATGTAATCTGGCTTTGTCATGATTTGGTCCTTTTTTGAGTTGAAGAATCCGTCTCCAGCGACTGCTTAAGGTTAAGGATAGCTTCCGTCCTGGCCTCGGAATATTTGTCGACCCAGCGGCGGCTTATCTCCTGTATGGGCACAGGGTTAAGGAAGTGTTTCTTTTCCCGCCCCTGCCATTCGGTTGTAACCAGCCCCGCCGCTTCGAGAATTTGCACATGCTTGCTGGCTGATTGCCTGCGCATTTCGGTGCCTGCAATAAGTTCGCCCAACGTCAGGCCCGGCTGTTCCAGCAGTCTGTCCAGCATTTCCCGGCGGGTCGCATCGGCTAGCGCTTTAAAAATAAGATCCATGAGCGGTTACTTCGGTTTTATATGCAGTTATTAGGCTGCCTATAGATATGCAGCTTTTTGGATGCATGTCAAGATTGAAAAGAAAAGGGGCCGCAGCCCCTACAAATCTGACAATGTTTCAAACGCCCATCGCAGCTAAGATGCCTTCAGCAATTCGTATATTTCGTCCTTCAGGCGCATGCGTGATTTACGCAGATCCTCTTCGGCAAATTGCGACACATGCTCATCGCCGACCTCGATACGGTGAATCTCGCGGTTGAGCGTATGATAGTCTTCCGACAGCCGCCGGAAGTGAGCATCATTTTCTTTAAGCGCGTGGATACGGTCTTCAAATTCCGGAAAGTCCTCCCGTAGTTCGTGTGGCACATGGCTCATGTTTGTCCTCCTGATTACTTCATCAGCATCAGGCTAAAACAGGTCTGCAAAATGGTATTTGATCTTGGTCAAAACGACTGGAGGCTTTGTCAAGAATACAGCTAATCGGCCTCGTCTTCACCGTCGGCTGACGCGCTGCCATCGGAAGCGCTTTCTGGCAGAAATACCTGCGCGTCGCTCGCGCTGACTTCATCGACGCCCTTCAACGCCCGCAGCATCACATTTTTCCGGGTCGCTAGTTTTTCCACATGCTTTTCCATGGCGTGAACATTTTTGCTCATCGCCGTTAAATGGTCACCGTAGCGGTTGAACTCGCGTTTGACCGCGCCCAGAACTTTCCAGACCTCAGAAGCATGTTCCTGCATTGCCATCTGCTGAAAGCCCATTCGGAAAGTGGTCAATAACACCTGGAAATTAGTTGGCCCGGTTATGGTGACATTCAATTCACGCTGTACGTCCTCGACAAATCCTGGCAAACGCAACATTTCAGCGTAAAGGCCTTCGGTCGGCAGAAACAATATGGCAGACGGCGTTGTGTGAGGTGGGTTGATATATTTTTGCGCCACTTCTTTGGCAAAACCCTTCACGCGGGTCGCCAGTGTTTTTTGCGCCGATGCGATTCCATCAGTATCGCCAGCCTCAACCGCAGTGAGTAAGCGTTCGTAATCCTCGGTTGGGAACTTTGCATCCACCGGCAGAAAAACTTCGTCTTCGCTACTGGGCATTCGAATGCCGAATTCCACGTGAACGCCCTTGCGGCCGCAATCATAGTTCGCCACATACTGGTTCGGCGTTAGTACATCTTCAATCAACAATTCCAATTGCACCTCGCCGAAAGTGCCGCGCGACTTGACGTTGGTCAGCACACGCTTCAAGTCACCCACACCCGTCGCCAACGCCTGCATGTCGCCCAGTCCCTTATGCACAGCCTCCAGCCGCTCCGAGACCGTCTTGAAGCTTTCCGACAACCGTTTCTCCAGAGTCGTCTGCAATTTTTCATCGACAGTTTTACGCATTTCGTCCAGCTTCTGGCTGTTCTCGGTGCGCAGCTCTTTCATCTTGTCATCAAGTTTGTTTCGGAACTGTTCCTGCTGGTCTGTCTGGTGCTGGCCAAACTTGCGCATGGTGTCGGAAAGCTCGTTGATCGCCTTGGTAATTTCTTCTCGGTTACCGTGAAATTCCTCGCGGATGGCTTTTTCCCGCGTATCGGCCTGACGAGCTGCCAGGTCCAATTGAGTCTGAATTTCAATCAACTTGCGGTCCGCACCTGCGTTGTTGTCAGATGCAGTAAGCGCGTGCAGTCTCCATAGCAAAATGCCGCCAAGCACCAATAAAACGACGATGCCCGCAAGCAAGATAATTTCGACAAAAGACACGCAGCACTACCTCCGGCAACCACCAAACCTGTTCAGACTTCTTGAGTAGCCTGCCTGCGCACCGACAGCAAGACTTGACCGCATAATAAGGCTGTGGTTGACTGTCGCCATCAGGGTTTTGCCTAAATCAACCTCCGTCAGACACCTGTCTAATCGGCGGGCGAGACCCCGGAGACACTCATGATACCCCGTTTTGATGCGACAAGCTTCAGCGTTGTTACCGCTGAAATGCAGCAAGCGTTCAACCGCGACGGCGTTTTGGTTCTTGATGGTTTGATACCCGAGGCCAAGTGCGATGAACTGTGTAGCCACATGGATGATATGATGGCGTCTTTCGACGTCGACGAACATGCCTCGGTTTTTTCCTCGGCCAGTCAAGCCCATGCGCAGGACGAATATTTTCTATCATCAGGCCACACCACTCGCTTTTTCTTCGAGGAAGAGGCCTTCGATGAGGATGGCGCCTTAACGAAACCACTGGAGAAAGCGCTCAACAAAGTTGGCCATGCCATGCATGACATCGATCCCGAGTTTGATCGTTTTTCCCGCCAGCCGGCGCTTGCGGCATTGGCGAGAGGCTTGGGCCTAACTGACCCCAAGTTGGCGCAGTCCATGTATATCTTCAAACAGCCTGAAATTGGCGGCGAAGTGCTGTGCCACCAGGATGCCACCTATATTCGCACCAACCCCAACAGTTGCCTTGGTTTCTGGATAGCACTGGAAGATGCCACCGAAGAAAACGGCTGCCTGTGGGGTATTCCCGGTGGTCATCTGGACGGCACCAATTCGGGCATGCCCAAATCGCTGTTCATCCGCGAAGGGGTTGGTACCCGGGAAGAAGTATTGGACGAAACGCCCTACCGCGAGAAAGACTGTTTGCCTCTACCCGCACCGAAAGGCACAGTACTGGCGTTTGGCGGCCTGTTTCCCCATATGTCGCGGGCGAACCGATCTGCCAAGTCACGCCATGCTTATACCCTGCATATCATAGACGGCGCGACCAATTACCCGGATGACAACTGGCTTCAGCGACCAGAGGATATGCCATTTCGCGGATTTTAAGCGGCGGCTGCAGAAGACGTTGCGGTCCATAAAAAAAGCGGCCGACCTATACTGGTCAGCCGCTCTGTTCTCGCTGCCAGGATATTTACTGAAGAACGCTGTCGATCGCTGCGCGCAGTTCTATAGACTCTGGCGTAACATCGCTTGGGAAATAGGCGACAGCCTTGCCGTCTGGCCCAATCAGATATTTATGGAAATTCCATTTGGGCCGCGACTCGTCACCCAACTCGGCTGCCAACCAGTCGTAGATCGGCGCATTATCATCGCCGCCTTTAACCACCATTTTCTTGGTCATGGGGAAATCAACCTTGAAGTTGACCTTGCAGAAGTTCTTAATATTCCGCTCGTTACCCGGTTCCTGCTCGCCGAAATCATTGGCAGGCACACCCAGCACAACCAGGCCCTTGTCTTCATATTCACTCCACAGTGCCTGCAGGCCCTTATACTGCGGCGTGTATCCGCAGTATGACGCAGTGTTAACCAACAACACCGCTTTGCCCTCATATTGCGCCATCGACAGATCGGTATAATCGATCGACTGCACGGTAAAATCATGGGCAGACTTTTCGCCTGCCGCTAACGATGTGGTTGTCAGTGATGCTGCCGCCCATGCTCCAGCCATCGCAACAATGATAAATTTTTTCAACATACCCAATTCCCTATATTTGGTTTGACGCCCCACCGGCATCCAAACAATGCGCCCGCCTTTATGGTGCCACCATTCGGCGCGTTAACGTTGTTACGCAGTTATATCAGCTTTGGTTTTTAAAACCAGCAGCAGCCACTTGAAATTACGATTAGGTGGACTAGGTCTATAGCCAACAGCAAAAGTCCGCTAACCATCAGTAAAAGAGAGATTATTTGTGACACACCCCGCCCTTTTTGAGCCTTTTGAGTTCGGCAAACTGCATCTGGATAACCGAATTGTGATGGCCCCGATGACCAGGAGCTTTTCGCCCGGCAACGTGCCCAACAGCAAAAACATTGAATATTACCGCCGCAGAGCCGCTGGCGGAGTGGGTCTGATTATCACCGAAGGAACCTGCGTGAACCATATAGCAGCCAACGGCTATCCCAATGTGCCCTACTTCTATGGTGACGGCGCGCTGGAGGGCTGGCGCAAGGTGGCCGAGGCAGTTCACAATGAGGGCGGTAAGATAATGCCTCAGCTTTGGCACGTAGGTTCGATGCGAAAACCCGGCTGCGAGCCGGACCCGGATGTGCCTGGTTACGGCCCGTCAGGGCTGGTGGCACGCGGCAAAAAACGCTGTCACGAAATGACGGAGCAAGACATCACTGATGTGATTGAAGCCTTTACCCAAGGAGCCGCCGATGCCGAGCGTCTTGGCTTTGACGGCGTGGAGGTACACGGTGCCCACGGCTACATCATCGACCAATTTTTCTGGGAAGGATTGAACGAGCGCACCGATCAGTGGGGCGGCGACCTTGTCAAACGCACCCGTTTCGCTGTTGAGATCATCAAGGCAATCCGCGCCCGAGTCAGCCCTGATTTTCCAATCATGCTGCGCTGGTCACAGTGGAAACAACAGGAATATACGTCCCGGCTCGCAGAAACACCTGATGAGCTGTCGGAGTTCCTAACACCGCTTGTTGAAGCTGGTGTTGATATTTTTCACTGCTCAACCCGTCGCTTCTGGGAACCAGAGTTTGAAGGCAGTGAACTGAATTTGGCTGGTTGGGTTAAAAAACTTACTGGCAAGCCCACTATCACGGTGGGCAGTGTCGGGCTGGACACCGCTTTTGCCGAAGAAGGCCAGGGCGAATTTTCCGAAGCCAAAACAGTTGACTTGGACGAGGTTGAAAAACGCGTTGAAGCAGGCGAATTTGACTTGGTTGCCGTAGGACGTGCCCTGCTCGCCAACCCGGAGTGGGCCAATCAGATCAAGGCAGACGGTGGCACAGGGCTGAAACCCTACAAACGCGACATGCTGATGGAATTGGTTTAAGGCAAAACCGCCTGATCAACTACCGCTCAGATCACGCCGCCGATGCATCAAAATCAAAGCCCAGTTGGTCACCGGCCGGCGGGCGAAATAAGTCGGTCTTAAGCTCGGTCAGGCTTTGGTTGAGGTGTAGCCGCCGACACAGATTGCCAAAACGCTGTTTCATCAAATCCGCCTCAAGGCCCTTGCCTTTCATCCGGTGTTTGAAACGTGGGTCATTCAACCGTCCGCCCCTGAGTGCAGCCAAACGGTTGAGCACGCGAGCTTTGCGATCTGGATAATGTTCCTCGAGCCATTCTTCAAACAGGCCAGCCACCTCAAGTGGCAAACGCAGCAATATGTAACCCGCACTTTCGGCCCCGGCATGAGCGGCAGCCGCAAGCACATGTTCCATCTCATGATCATTGAGCGCAGGAATAACCGGCGCGAACATCACACCGGTTGGCACGCCCGCGTCTGACAACAGCCTGATGGCATCCAATCGTCGCTGCGGCATCGCCGCGCGGGGTTCCAGCCGACGCGCCAGAGTGCGGTCGATGGTCGTTACGGATAAAGCCACTTTGACCAAACCCTTGCGTGCCATCGGCACCAGCAAATCAAGATCACGCACAACAAGCCGCGATTTGGTCAATATAGTCACCGGATGATCATGCGCTGCCAGCACTTTAAGAATGCTGCGGGTGATTTTGTGTTCCCGCTCAATCGGCTGGTATGGATCAGTGTTGGTGCCAAGCGCAATAGGCGCAACCTTATAGTTTTTCTTCGAAAGTTCAGTCTCCAAAATTGTCGCGGCATCTGGTTTTACAAACAGCTTGCTTTCAAAATCCAATCCCGGCGACAAGCCCATGTAAGCGTGGGTGGGGCGAGCGAAACAATAAACACAGCCGTGCTCGCAGCCACGGTATGGGTTAACCGACCGATCAAACGGCACATCAGGTGACTGGTTGCGCGTCAAAACAGACTTGGGGAACTCCTCTGTCACTTGGGTGCGCAGGCGTTCCACCTCGGCGTCCA
>JAAHTG010000546.1_pt1 | contig 31875 bp, 30 predicted proteins | sample 6116081 | NCBI WGS metagenome assembly JAAHTG01 (sample SAMN13939989, study PRJNA603662) | sponge metagenome | isolation source: marine sponge | host: Mycale hentscheli | place: New Zealand | collected 2005 | reverse complement strand
CTTAGGGGTATATTCTATCTTGTTTTAAGTTCTAATTGATGACACGCCCTAGAACAGTTAAAAATTCTTGCTGCTTGAAACAATTAACATGATCTACAACTTTTAATAATAGAATAATAGTTTGAGCTAAATTGCACAGTCTATTTAATTTTTTGCAAATGTCTGAAAATCAAGTTTCCCAATTAAAGTATGGAGAAAGAGAAATTCAAGAGGGCAAGTTAGTTACTTTTCCTAATCCTCGTCCTGGTCGAGTTTATAATATCAGCATTACTTTACCTGAATTCACTTGTCAGTGTCCCTTTTCTGGTTATCCTGATTTTGCCACTATCTATATTAATTATTCCCCTGATGAAACGGTGGTGGAATTAAAAACAATTAAATTATATATCAATAGTTATCGCGATCGCTATATTTCCCACGAAGAGACGATTAATCAGATTTTAGATGATTTTGTAACCGCTTGTGATCCTCTTGCTATTAAAATCAAAGGCGATTACTATCCTCGTGGTAATGTTCATACTGTGGTAGAAGTTAAGCACGAAAAAACATCATCAGAAGAAAGTCCCTAATAAAAGTTTAAGCTATAAGTCTTTAACGAGCTTATTGAATATAAATATTTCTTTTCAAATCCTTATAATCTAAGGATTTGAATTCTACTTTCTGTTGTCCAAATTTTAGATTTAATTATACATTTTCGATCGCCATTTATTCAACGTATGGCTTCCAATGGAGGCAAGACTTTGTAATTGGGCAATTTTATTTTCCAAACCACTAATCGTAACTTTTTGCTGTTGGTTAAGATTCTGTAAATCAGAATTTTTATGCTGATTCATAACAATTTGATTGTATTGACCTTGTAGACTTTGAATTTGTTGTTGCTGTGCGGTGACTTGTTGTTTAAGTTTTTCTATTAAATCATTTTTGACTTTTTCTGCTCCTACATCAACAGATTTTTTTTGATTTTTACCCTTAGATATTTCTTTTTTCAACTTACTTATTTCTTGTTGAAATTGATTAATCTCTTGATTTAACTTACTGATAGTTTGTTCTTTTTGAGCCACTATAGTTTGAAAATCTAAAGTTTTACTATCTTTTTTATCCGATTTTTTGAGATGCTCTAATTCTTTATTTAAAGATGTAATAGTTGATAATTGATTTTCTATTTCTTTCTGAAAAAATTCATTAGATTGATGATTTTTTGAGATCGTGTCTTTTTTATTACTTATTTCTTTTTCTAAAGCTAATATTTTTTTCTTTTGTACTTCTATTTCTTCATTATTTATTTCTGTCGAAGAATTATCTTTTCTTTGACTAAGATCATCGATAATATTAAATTTTCAAGGAGCATTATCTGATTGTATTTCACCATTTTGATTTACCGATTCAAAGCTAACTAACTTCTGGGCATTCTGACTAGAAAGACAAATAGAACCATTTAAAATTCCCTCAAAAAAACTAGATTTTGTCATGGCTATTTCACTAACTATTTTTTCTAAAACTGATTTAGATTCAGGAGAAATAGTTATATTTACCTTAGCTTTTGGACTTTTTAAACCAGTACTTATTTTAGTTTTTCTTCTAACCATATTCAATAATTTTTTAACAAAAATAATATTATATATAATACTAAAATATAATATTATAGATCGTATTTCTAATCCTAATCAATGCAATAAAACTTTATATATTATTCATTAATTATTAATTATTCGCTATTAATTATTCATTATTGATTCATTGTCTTCTTTCTTGTAATTTTTTATAAACATCCCTGAGGTTGACATTATGATAGGCTAAAGCGACAAGACTGTGATAAAACAAATCAGCCACTTCTCCCACGATTTGTTCAGGAATATCATCTTTACAAGCCATCACAACTTCTGCGGCTTCTTCGCCTATTTTTTTGAGGATTTTATTGTCTCCTCCCTCATATAATTTACAAGTATAAGATTCCGCAACTGGATGCTCCCTGCGATCGCTTATAATTTTAAATAGTTCTGATAATGTGTCGGCGGGAGGAGAAGACAGAGAATGATCAATTTGGTGAAAACAACTTCTTTCTCCTGTATGACAAGCTACATCACCTATTTGTTCGATACTTAAAAGTAAGGCATCACTATCGCAGTCATAGCGTATAGTCTTAACTTTTTGAATATGTCCAGAAGTAGCACCTTTATGCCATAATTCTTGGCGAGAACGACTCCAGTACCATACTTCTCCAGTATCGATCGTTTTTTGTAATGATTCTTTGTTCATCCATGCCATCATCAAAACCGTACCATCGAGATAGTCTTGGGTTATAGCTGGTACTAATCCTTGCTCGTTGTAAGTGATTTTCTCGACAGGAATAGATTGACTTAAGGGAATAGAAGGATTAACTGACATTTGATGGACTGCAATTTTTATGTGGGATTATGACTAGTGATAGAATACAGAATGAAGAATAGACAATGGGGAATGGAACAGTAAATTCTTCCTAATTCCGGGCATTTTAAATCCCCGCTTTATTTACGCACTTTACCACTAGTTCCTGATCATAACAGTATTAGGTTACTGTTTTTGAGTCTTATTCAAGATTTGTGAGTATTTTATAATTTTAAGTGTTATAATGTGTGGTTGGGCTCTTCACAAAAATCATTATTGACTCAATAAAGCATAGTCAAATTCAAAAGTTAATCATAGCAAACTCACATAACATAATTAATAAAAATACCTATTTTATAATGGTTCAATTATGAATTCTCAATTTCCAATTCTCAATTATTAATGATCTATTTTTATGGCAATTAGACCAAGCAAAAAATTTGGACAACATTGGTTAAAAAACAAAAATGTCCTCGATAGAATTATCTTAACTGCCCAACTAAAATCTAGCGATCGCATTTTAGAAATAGGTCCAGGGAAAGGAGTTTTGACCCAAAGACTTTTTACTCAAGCTGAACGATTATTATCCGTAGAAATTGATCGATATTTATGCAAATTATTAGTCAATAAATATGGTGAAGTTGATAATTTCTTATTATTAGAAGGTGACTTTTTACAATTAGATATTCGGGAGCTTTTACAAAATTTTCCTCAATTTGCTAACTACAATAAAGTAGTTGCGAATATACCTTACAATATTACTGGTCCTATTATTGAAAAACTATTAGGTACTATTAGTAAACCAGCAGAAAAACAACTAGAATCGATCGTCTTATTAGTCCAAAAAGAAGTAGGAAAAAGATTAGTAGCCGAGCCAAATAACAAAACATACGGTGCATTAACAGTCAAAGTTCAATATTTAGCTGACTGTGAAATTATTTGTGATGTACCAGCAAAAGATTTTTATCCTCAACCTAAAGTTGATTCCGTTATCATTAAAATTATTCCTCGAGATATTGCTCAACCAGCAGATCATCCTAAATTTTTAGATAGTTTAATTAAACTAGGATTTTCTAGTAGAAGAAAAATGTTAAAAAATAATCTTAAAAGTATTATTGGAACAGAAGAATTGACAACAATACTTGATCACTTAAACTTAAATTCACAAGTTCGGGCTGAAAATTTGAGTTTGAGAGAATGGATTAATTTAAGTAATACTTTAAATTCGTTATAAAAGAGAACTAATTCAACCATGAATACTTCTGATTATCTATCACAATTAATATTTTATTTTCAAGAAAATAATTATCAATTAGTAATCGAATATTGTGAAAATATTTTAAATCAAGAAGGTGATGATAATACTATCAAAGTTTATTTAGCATTAGGTTACTTTTGTTTAGGTGATGAAGAATATATTCAAACAATTTATTTAGATTTATTGTTGAATGATGCACAAGAAGAATTACAATTTATTGCTCAAATTATATTTAATTTAGGACAGTTAAAATTTGAACAGCAAGAATTTCAATTAGCAACTCAACTTTATCAACAAAGTTTAGAATTTGACAATCAATATATACCTACTTATCTTCAATTAGCTGAATGTTTAAGTTTAACTAGACAATTTGAGCAAGGAATTTCTCTCTGGGAAGAATTAATTATTCTCAAACCTGATTTAATTATTATTTACGAACAATTAGGACAACTGTGGCAAAATATTTCTGAATATGAAAAAGCGATCGCAGTTTATCAACAAGGGTTACAATATCAAAAGAATAACTTACAAATTTTAGCCAATTTAGCTTGTTGTTGTTTACAAAATAATCAATTTTCTTTAGCTAAAAAATATTGAAAATTAACGATTAATTACCATCCCGATTATTATCAGAGTTATGGTGAATTAGGTTATTTATATATTCTTGATAATAATCTTAGTGAAGGTTGGCAACTTTGGCAAAAATTAGTTAGATATCAAAGGGAAATGTATCGACAATATTTTAATTGGTATGAAACAAAAATTAAATCCTTATCTACATCTCAAAGCAACATCGAATTAAATATTGATTTATTAACAAAATTACAAAATAATCAATTTAATTTAGACTTAGTTTCTCCAGAAATTACAGAATCTAATTCTATATTTTTATCTTTCCCTTGTCATCTCGAAGCTGACAACTTAATTGTTCCTTCTTTTCCTGGAACTATCGCTTGGATGCCCAAATGGAGTTGTCTTTATTTAAAGAATCTTTTTCTCAAACCAAATTCAGATAGGATCACAGGCAAAAAGAGATTATATCTGAGTCGAAATCAATCTGGTAATCGTCGACTAATTAATGAAGTCGAAGTTATTAATTTTTTGCAAAAATATGATTTTGAAGTGGTTAATTTAGAATTATTGACGATCGCACAACAAGCCCAAATACTATCTCAAGCTCAAATAGTTATTTCTCCCCATGGTAGTGGTTTAAGTAATATAGTTTTTTGTCAGGTAAAGACGATAATAATTGAAATTTTTTCTCCACATTATGTGTATCCTTGTTACTGGTTAATAAGTAATTTAATGAACCTTGATTATTACTATCTAATGGGAGAAGTCATTGGTAGTTGTGCATTTCATCAATTACTTTATCCCGATAGTCGTTTTGAAGACCTGTACCTTAACTTAAAAAAACTCGAATCAATGTTAAATAGTATGTTGATATTTTAAGAAATATTATGTAATAAATATTATTAAAATTTAAAAGTAACAATCTTCAACTAATCTTGACGAAAATCACCAAAAGAAATTATCAAAATCTCAGAAAGATCGTATAACCTAAAGGTATAAAGAAAAGGGAAACATAAATATGCGAAAAAAAAGTAACTCCCCGGTATTATCTAACCAAAATTGTACACCAACAATCAAAGTAGAAGACGATCGCACTGGGATGAGTAAAGAAACTCTCAAAAGAGCATTTCTTGACAATCTTTTTTACATTCAAGGTATCGATCGCTCCAATGCAAGCAAGTATGATTATTATGTAGCATTAGCCTATACTATCAGGGACAGATTACTACACCGCTTTTTAAAAAGCGTTGATACTTACAAAAAAGACTCCAACACCAAAATAGTCTGTTATCTATCCGCAGAATTTTTGATGGGTAGACATCTAGGTAATAACTTAATCAACTTAGATATTTACCAAGAAATTGAAACAGTTATCAAAGACTTAGACTTAGACTTAGACGAATTATTCGAAGAAGAACCAGACCCAGGTTTGGGTAACGGCGGTTTAGGAAGACTAGCAGCTTGTTTCCTCGATTCTTTAGCTAGTTTAGAAATTCCTGCCATTGGTTATGGTATTCGTTACGAATTCGGTATTTTTCATCAATTAATTCGTGATGGTTGGCAAGCAGAAGTACCAGATAACTGGTTAAAATTTGGCAATCCTTGGGAATTAGCCCGTCCTGATGAAACAGTAGAAATCAAATTGGGAGGTCACACTGAAAATTATCATGACAACCAAGGTAATTTTAAAGTCTCTTGGATTCCTGATAGAATAGTCATGGCAATCCCCCATGATACCCCAGTCCCCGGCTATAAAACAAACACCGTTAATCCCCTCAGATTATGGAAAGCAGAAGCGAGTGAAGACTTTAACTTTGATGCTTTCAACGCAGGAAATTACGATCGAGCAGTAGAAGAAAAAATACAATCGGAGACCATTTCTAAAGTACTTTATCCTAACGATAATACCCCCGAAGGAAAAGAGTTGAGACTAGCACAACAATATTTCTTTGTCTCTGCTTCCATACAAGATTTAATTCGTCTTCATCTACGCAATAATGATAGCTTAGAGAACCTTCACGAGCGTGCAGCAGTTCAATTAAATGACACTCACCCCGCCATTGCCGTAGCAGAATTAATGCGTTTATTGATGGATGAACATGGTATGTCTTGGGAAACAGCATGGTCAATTACCCCACAAACTTTGTCCTATACTAACCATACTCTATTACCAGAAGCATTAGAAAAATGGTCAGTAAGCTTGTTTGAAAAACTATTACCTCGTCATCTTGAAATCATTTATCGTATTAATCATTTCTTCCTTGAAGATATACGGACATGGTATCCAGGTAGAGATGATTTAGTTGAGCAATTATCCTTACTAGAAGGAGGAGGAGACGATCAAAAAGTTCGCATGGCAAACTTAGCTTGTGTGGGTAGTCATGCGATTAATGGTGTAGCCGCTTTACATACTGAATTATTAAAGCAAAATACTTTAAATGCTTTTGCATTTTTATCTCCAGAAAAATTCTTCAACAAAACTAATGGGGTAACTCCTCGTCGTTGGATATTACTTAGTAATCCTAAATTATCCAAATTAATCACCGAAAAAATTGGTGATACTTGGTTAAAAGATTTAAGTCAAATGAAAGCCTTAGAGAAATATGCTGATGATTCTCAATTTGGGCAACAATGGCGTGATATCAAACAAGCAAATAAACAAAGACTTGCTGAATATATCTTCAAAACTCAAGGCATTGAAGTCGATACTAATTCAATTTTCGATGTCTTAGTTAAACGGATGCACGAGTATAAGCGTCAACACCTATGTGTTTTACACATTATAACTCTTTATAACCGTCTCAAACGCAATCCTGACCTTGATATTTATCCTCGTACCTTTCTTTTTGGTGGTAAAGCAGCCCCTGGCTATTTCATGGCTAAATTAGTCATAAAATTAATTAATAGTGTAGCTGAAGTGGTCAATAAAGACCCTGATATTAGAGGTCGTTTAAAAGTCGTCTTCATGCCTAATTTCAATGTCTCCTTAGGACAAAAAATCTATCCTGCGGCTGACCTTTCTGAGCAAATTTCCACTGCGGGTAAAGAGGCTTCAGGTACTGGTAATATGAAGTTTGCCATGAATGGTGCTTTAACTGTTGGTACTCTAGATGGTGCAAATATTGAGATTAGAGAAGAAGCAGGTGAAGAGAATTTCTTCTTATTTGGTTTAACTGCCCAAGAAGTTGCTCAAAGAAAAAATGAAGGTTATTATGCCATGGATTACTATGAAGGTAATGAAGAATTAAAAGGTGTAATTAACAATATCAAAGATGGTTACTTCTCCCATGGCGATACAGAACTATTCAGACCAATTGTTGATTCTCTTCTTTATGATGATCCTTATATGCTTTTAGCTGACTACTATAGTTATGTTGAATGTCAGAAACAAGTGGCTATTACCTATCGTGATCAGAAAAAATGGACGAAAATGTCTATTTTAAATAGTGCCAGAATGGGTAAATTCTCTAGTGATCGCACTATTAAAGAATACTGTGACGAAATCTGGAAAGTCAAGCCTGTTCAAATTAATTTAGATTAAACCGTACAATCAACCTAACATCAAGTTTCATTATTGATTGTTACTTTTTTTTATGATTGACTCTCTACTTCAAATAGCACTAGCTATCATTGTGGTAGAGAGTTTTTTAATTATTAATTATTCATTACACCTACAATCTTATTGGAGGATGAAACAATGGAAGGTATTGTTGCTTTACTCATACCCTTTATCGTGTTCGTATGTACAGGTTTGAAAATCGATCGAGAATATGAACGAGGAGTTATCTTTAGATTAGGGAGAATGAGTGGTATCAAAGGGCCAGGACTATATTGGACTGTTCCTTTAGTAGATCCAAAAACGAAGATTGATATTCGGACTAAAACCGTTGATATACCATCTCAAGAAACAATCACCGCTGATAGCGTCACCGTGACAGTTAATGCGGTTTTATATTACCGCATTTTAGATCCCGATCGAGCTATTAACAGAATAGAAAATTATGAGTTTGCAGTTGATCAAGCTTCTATGACAACCTTACGTAACGTAGTCGGACAAAATATTCTCGATGACTTATTAAGAAATAGAGATAAAATTAATCAACAAATTCAAGAAATTGTCGATGAAATGACCGACCCTTGGGGTATTGTAATAGAAAGAGTAGAAATGAAAGATGTGGAAATACCTCAATCTATGCAACGGGCAATGGCACAAGAAGCAGAAGCCATTCGAGAAAAAAGATCTCGTTTGATTAAAGCATCTGCGGAGAAAGAAGCCTCTTTTATGCTCTCTGAGGCGAGTGAACAAATTGCGGCTAATCCTTTAGCTTTAGAATTAAGGAGATTACAAACTCTCAGTGAAATAGGTACAGAAAATAATACTACTACTGTAATGTTAATTCCCACAGAGTTGATTACTTTGAACAGAAATATTGCCAAGCAATTGGAAAATGAATCGTAAAAAGATTAGAAAAATACATCAACAAATGTAAATCCATTGCCAAAAAAATAACGTTAGTAGAAAAATTTGAATTATAATTATCATTCATACCTTAAAGTAAGCTACCTTAATTTATTTGTTCAATCATGAGTAACCCATTAACCTCAGACTTAAATAATATTCGTAACGGTAACGTTGAAAATTTACAACGAATGAATTTCAGCGGAGTAGATTTTTCAGGTGCGAAGTTAAAAGGTGCTGATTTTACAGGAAGTACATTAATGGGTGCAAACTTTACTGGTGCGAACTTACAAGGAGCAATTTTACGTTGTAATTTGAAAGGTGTAGATTTATCAGGAGCAGACTTATCAGGAGCAGACTTGAGAGGTGCAGACTTAAGAGGTGCAATTCTACTTTCAGCAACAGTTACTAATATCAGTTTAGCTGGTAGTTTTTTGGCAGGTGCGGTTTTAAGTAATTTGGATTTATCTTACGCCGATTTAAGAGGTGCTGATTTACGAGGTGTTAACTTGATTAGTTCTTGTTTACAGGGGGCTGATTTAAGTAACTGTAATTTAAGTGGTGCTGATTTGAGTGGTGCTGATTTAGAAGAAGCTAATCTCATGGGTGCAATCTTACAAGGTACTAACTTAACTCAAGCAAATCTACTTTGTGCGATCGTCAATGCTCAATCGTTACAAAATGCTACCACTTCTGGTGTTTGTCTGCAAGGAATCAACTAAAATCTAGAATCTTTACAATTAAAGATAATGTCATTTAACTAATATTTATCCTTAGGAATGAATATAAAATTGGCTTGAATCTTTTTTTGCAACTGGGAGCTTTTTTTGTCTCCTTGTAATCATTATTTATTATTTTTCAGCCAGTATTTTCGACCTCATCACATAAGCCATCATGACTAAATTAGCGAGTAGAATTTCTCAAGTAATTCCGTCCATTACTCTTGCTATCTCCGCCAAAGCTAAGGCAATGAAAGAACAAGGGTTAGATGTTTGTAGTTTTAGTGCAGGAGAACCCGATTTTGATACTCCACAACATATCAAATTAGCAGCCAAAAAAGCTTTAGATGAAGGCAAAACTAAATATGGTGCTGCCGTTGGTGAGTTAGGTTTGCGTCAAGCTATTAGCCACAAACTAAAAAATGATAATTATGTCAACTATTCAGCAGAAAATATCATTGTCACCAATGGTGGTAAACATTCTCTGTTTAATTTGATCTTTGCCTTAATTGAAGCAGGAGACGAGGTAATTATTCCCACTCCTTATTGGTTAAGTTATCCTGAAATGGTGACTTTGGCGGGAGGTAAATCAGTGTTTGTGGAAACTACCGCTGAAAATAGCTATAAAATTACTCCTGCACAATTGCAAGAAGCGATTACGGCAAAAACTAAATTGTTCGTTTTCAACTCTCCTTCTAATCCCACTGGTGCAGTTTATACCAAAGATGAGATAGAAGCCTTAGCAAAGGTAATTGTTGATAATGATATTTTAGTGGTGTCTGATGAGATTTATGAGAAAATTCTCTATGATGGTGTGACTCATGTGAGTATTGGTTCGTTAAATGAAGAAATTTTTAAACGAACAATTATCAGTAGTGGTTTTGCGAAAGCATATGCTATGACTGGTTGGCGTGTTGGTTATATTGCGGCTGACACTCAAATTATTAACGCCATGAAAACGATTCAAGGTCATAGTACTTCTAATGTTTGTACTTTTGCTCAATATGGTGCGATCGCAGCTTTAGAACAATCTCAAGAATGTGTTGCCACAATGTTAGAATCTTTTATCGAAAGAAGAAAGTATATGTTCTCTGCGATCGAGTCTATCTCTCATGTTAGTTGTCCTTTACCTTATGGGGCATTTTATTTGTTTGTCGATATTAGTTCAATGGGTTTAAAATCCCTTGATTTTTGCGAGAAACTTTTAAGCGAAGAAAAAGTTGCCACTATTCCCGGTGTTGCCTTTGGGAATGACGATTGTATTCGTCTTTCTTATGCTACAGATATGAATACGATTAAAAAAGGCATGGACAGACTAAATAAATTTATAACGTCTTTGACTTAATAGTTTGGCAATTCGTTGATTGTTAATTGTTGCTATATTAGGATTTGCTAAATAAAGATGAAACCTTTACGAATAATACTTAACAGCTAAAATTGACCTCGGAAAATACCAAAAATAACCCCAAATTCCCATTGTCAATTCTCAATTATCCTTACCAGCTATTTTTGACTTTTTCGCCCAAGCCCTATATTAGCAATCATAAAAGGGTGCAAATTCTGCACCCAAAACAAATAAGACAATTTAAATTTATCTTTGCTTTTAAGTTCCTACAGTCCAAGAATTCATGTATTCAACTTGAGCATCTGTAAGGGTGTCGATACTAATGCCCATCGCTTGCAACTTCAAACGAGCAATTTCCTGATCAACTTCAGTCGGAATTGAATGTAATCCCGCTTCTAAGGTTTCCTTGTTAGTTACCAAATATTCACAAGCTAATGCTTGGTTAGCAAAACTCATGTCCATAACTGCACTAGGATGACCTTCAGCCGCCGCTAAATTGATTAAACGGCCCTCACCCAAAACAATGACTAATTTACCATCTTTAAGTACATATTGTTGGGTAAAGTTACGTACTTCTTTAACTTCAGTAGCTAATCCTTTTAAGGCTTCTAAATCAATTTCAATATCAAAGTGACCAGAATTAGCAACCATTGCCCCATCTTTCATAGAAGCAAAATGTTCTTCTCTGATGATGTGTTTATTACCTGTAACAGTAACAAAAACATCTCCAACCTTAGCTGCTTCATTCATCGACATTACTCTAAAGCCATCCATTGCCGCTTCGATCGCTCTAACGGGATTAATTTCGGTTACAATAATATTAGCACCTAAGCCACGAGCGCGCATAGCAACACCTTTACCGCACCAACCATAACCAGCAACAACAAGAGTTTGACCAGCTAATAGAACATTAGTTGCTCTGATGATACCATCAAGGGTAGATTGACCTGTACCATAACGATTATCAAAGAAATGTTTAGTGTCAGCATCATTAACATTCATGGCTGGGAAGCTTAAAACACCATCCTTGAACATTGCTTCCAAACGAACAATACCAGTGGTAGTTTCTTCAGTTGTACCAATTAAATCCTTTAATTGATCTTTTCTTTCTTGAATTAAAGTAGCGACAACATCAGAACCATCATCAATAATAATATTAGGACGATGATCTAAAGCAGTTTGTACATGACGATGATAAGTATCATTATCTTCACCCTTAATCGCATAAACAGGGATACCATAGTCTTTCACTAAACAAGCCGCTACATCATCTTGAGTAGAAAGAGGATTACTGGCAATTAATAAGGAATCTGCACCACCTGCTTGCAGTGCAATAGCGAGATTAGCTGTTTCTGTGGTAACGTGACAACAAGCTACTATTTTAATTCCTGCGAAGGGTTTCTCTTTACAAAAGCGATCAGTAATTTGAGCTAAAACGGGCATTTCTCTTGCCGCCCATTTGATTCTTTGACGACCTAAATCAGCTAGGTTGATATCTTTAATATCGTAATTCAATTTTGTCCCAGTGGCGACCATGAATGATTCTTTTCAATAACAAGTTTACATTTTTCATGATAACCCATCCCAGAAAATCAATTATTAATTATTAATTTGCATTTTAATTCAGTAAGGAAAATAGAATTTTTCTAATTAATTTTTATCTTGAATATTAAAATTTCTACTTACTCAAGTTGTTTAAAATAAATTAATTACTTACTTGTGTCCCCCCATCGTTATTTGTCATTTCAATAAAATGCTTTTGCGTAACATCAATTAACTATTAATTGCTCATTGCCATAAGTTTTTATCCAACGAAAATCGGCATTATTAATAGTTGCACCAGTAAAATTACAAAGAAGAATATCAGCTTTGATTAAATGAGTATTAACGAGTTTGGCATTACTAAAATTTGTTTTATAAATATTTGCTTCTCCTAATTCGGTTTCGTAAAGTATTGTATTGCTCAAATCTGATTCGCAAATAACACTTTGAATTAAATATGCTTCAGTCAAATTAGCTCTATTTAGTTGGGTATTAATTAAAAATGCTTTATGTAAATTCGCCATTCTCAAATTGACCCCAATTAAATTAACATCAGTTAAATCAGTATTTTTAAAATCGGCAAATCTTAAATTACTACCGATGAAGTTACTACCACTTAAATTACAATTACTCAGATCAATTCCTTCTAAATTGAGATTACTAAGGTGCATATAAGAAAGATCGATCGCTATATTACCATCTATTTTCCTTGACTGATTCCATCTCTTTACATCTTTAATTAAATTTTGCCAATACTGTTGTTGATTCATAAGCTGTTTCGCATTTTAAGTTACTTGCTAAAGTAGAAAATGGTTAATAGGTAAAAGATTAATTATTCATTATTTACTACCAATTGTCCTCTACCACCCAAACTTTCGATCGCACCTAGAGCAGCGTCTGCACCCGCTTTAATATCTTGTTCAGCACCCCCTAGATACACTCTACCAAAACTACCGACAGCTTGAACAGTGAGAATATTAATCAAGGCAGCTTTTTCTGCTTCATTAGCAACTAATGCGGCATAAGCAGCAGGTTTAACCTCTAAAACGTATAAAGTTTCCCCTGCAAGCAACATTTGTCCACGACGATTACGATTAATAATTTGAGCTTGGTAAGCGTCAATATTACGAATAATTTGGCTAGAAACAACTTCAGGTTTTAAAGAATCTTTTTCGCTGACATTTAAAGCACCTAAAATAGCTCTACCTGCTGCTTTCACTTCCCCTTGATTACTAGCATGAATTTCTAGCAAACCATAAAGACGCTCAACAAATTGAACTCCGGGGCGAACAACAGCAGATTTTAAAGCCACGTCTGTAATTCTGTTGATTTCAATACCCGGAGAAATTTCAATCCAGAGGGAAGCATCTCCAGGTAATGGTAAAAACCCTAAGGCAACAGTACCAATATAAGAAGCGTGTTGAGGTTGTAATCGATCTAGGTAAACATAGCTACGGAGTTCAACACCCATTTTTTAAAATATTTGCATTGGTTAACAAATATTAATTATTCATGATTGACCCCCAGAAGTAAAGTAAGAAATTATATATGATCAAGTAAAAGAATAAAATCCATAATCAACTAAAAATCAAGAAAGGAAAATTCAGTATGACTAAAGTTCAAGCATATGCTTCTCAAGAAAAAGGTGGAAAACTTCAATTGTGGGAATATGAATTAGGAGAATTGGGCTATTTTGATGTTGACATATCAGTTGAGAATTGTGGAGTTTGTCATAGTGATTTGAGTATGCTCGACAATGAATGGATGATGACTCAATATCCTTTTGTTGGTGGTCATGAAGTTGTGGGCAAGGTAAAAGCAATCGGTTCACAAGTAAAGAATTTAGAAATCGGAGATTTCGTCGGTTTAGGTTGGCATTCTAGTTACTGTATGACTTGTGAACAATGTTTAACAGGTAATCAAAATATGTGTGACAGTGCTGTGGGTACTATTGTTGGTCGATATGGTGGTTTTGCTGATACTGTCAGAGCAAATATGAACAGTGTTATTAAATTACCTGCTGGAGTTAATCGAGATAATGCAGGCCCTCTTTTTTGTGGCGGTATTACTGTCTTCAACCCTTTTGTTCAGTTTAATATTTCCCCTACTGCTAGAGTCGCAGTTATCGGGATTGGCGGTTTGGGTCATATGGCTTTACAATTTGCTCGTGCATGGGGTTGTCATGTAACAGCATTTACTTCTACAGAATCTAAACGAGAAAAGGCGTTAAAATTAGGTGCTCATGATACTATTAATTCCCGTGATACTGAGGCAATAGCAAAAGTGGCTAATAGTTTTGATTTAATCCTTTCTACTGTTAATGTCAAATTAGACTGGAATACTTATTTAGCAACCTTGAAACCCTCTGGACGTTTGCACTATCTGGGTGTGGTTACTGAACCTTTAGCTCTTAATGTTGTTCCTCTATTATTTAAACAAACATCGATCTCAGGTTCTCCCGTTGGCAGTCCAGCAACGATCGCTAAAATGTTAGAATTTTGTTCTCGTCATAATATTGAACCAATTACAGAGCATTTTCCCATGAGTCAAATTAATGATGCTTTAGATCATCTCCGTAGTGGAAAAGCACGTTACCGTATTATCCTCGATCGAGAATAATATGTATAGCAGAGAACGAGTTAATTAGGACATTGACGATTCTTGAAAGGGGTGCGACTCTCCTATGATACCTGATGGCTGTGATTCACTATTAAAGAGGTTTTTAGAAAATTTGAGAATATACAATTAGCTGCAGTATTTGCTTAATTTTATGGATTAATAAATACCTTATGGAACAAAAATTTTATGACCTTTCTTCCAATATCAAAATCAGGTCGCACCCTATTCAACTCAGATTAAGTATTAAACTTCGTTAAAGAAAAATAGATTTTGGACGATGGCGAAAATTACGAGATAATCTTGGGCGAGGTTTTATCGAGGTTTAATGGCATCTGAGGCAAGACATTATGGTATATACTGGGTCTTAGCAACTCAGTATTTCGATCAAGATCTTGTTGACGATCGTCTAGACCAGTTGGCTGAATTAGAAAGTGATATTTTGAGTCAACTTCATCCTGAACCTCGTATTCACAGTTGATTGTTGATTGGTGTTTACTAAATGATTTCTTGGAGAAATTTGTGAGCGAGTAAATCGACTCCTGTAATCGCAGTACCAACGACCACAGCAAAGCAACCCAAATCAAGAGCTTGTTTCGCTTCTTGAGGAGTTTGAATACCACCTTCGCAAATAATCGGTTTATTTATTTTTGTCAGTAACTCTGTAACAAAATCAAAACTAGGTGGAATGCAATCTTTTGTTTCTTCGGTATAACCATAAAGAGTTGTGCCAATTATATCTGCACCCACTTCACTTGCAGCGATCGCATTTTCCATAGTATCAATATCTGCCATGACTAATTTACCTAATTTTTCGTGGATGTAGGTGATAATGTCGGTTATTTTTTCATTATTAGGACGATTTCTGGCAGTAGCATCAATGGCAATAATTTCCGCTCCCGCCTCACTAACTGCGATCGCATCCGCAATACAAGGAGTAATATAAACATCACAACCAAGTCCTATTTGTTTCAATAAACCTATTACAGGTATATTGGGCATTAATTTTTTTACCCCTTGGATATGACTAGGACTATCAATTCTTAAGGCTTTTGCACCCTGATTAACACAAGCTTGAGCGATCGATGCCATAATTGAAGGGTCATGCAAAGGAGAGTCGCTAGGTGCTTGACAAGAAATGATTAAACTTGATCTTAATTGGTCGATTTCCATAGAAAAACTGATCACAGTTAACAATTAACGATTTAATGTCAATTGTCAACTGTTAATTATCAAACTTATTCAAATTTTAAGTCTCTGAGGGAACTAATACTGACTTCAATAGAAGGCCCCATAGCAGCAGAAATGTACATACTGCGCCAATATCGTCCTTTGGCACCCGCAGGACGCTGACGATCGACTGTTTCTTGAATTGCTTTTAAATTAATTAACAAATCGTCTGCAGAGAAAGAAGATTTACCAAATAATACATGGACAATACCAGCTCGATCGGCTCTGAATTCTAATTTACCTGCTTTAAATTCGCTGATAGCACTGCTCAAATCATTAGTGACAGTACCGCCTTTAGGGGAAGGCATTAAACCTTTAGGGCCTAAAACACGTCCTAATCTAGCAATTTTAGGCATCATATCAGGGGTAGCAATTAAAACGTCAAAATCCATCATTCCTTTTTGAATTTCAGCGATTAAATCTTCATCACCCACAATATCAGCACCATTATCGCTCGCTTCTTGAACTTGTTCCCCTCTGGTAATTACGGCAACTCTTACATTTTGCCCTGTACCTTTGGGAAGACTTACGGTGGTTCTTAATTGTTGATCTGTATATTTAGGATCAATTCCTAAACGGATATGCACTTCTGCTGTTTCATCAAACTTAGCAGTGGCAGTCTCTTTTAATAACTGTAAAGCTTTTAAAGGCTCATATGCCTTCTCTTCAACTTTCGCTAAAGCTTCTTTAAATCTACGACTTATTTTATTTTTACTCATTGATGTAATGTGTCTCCTTGGGTAAACTAACGAAGTAACTACCTCTCCCCAAATTTTCATTACTTAAATGTAATGATTATTGATGAGGTTTTCCTCTATATATGAAATTTAGTCAATTACAGTAACGCCCATATTACGAGCTGTACCTGCAATAATTTTTACGGCTGCATCAATGTCATTGGCATTGAGGTCAGGCATTTTTGTTTTAGCAATTTCTTCTAATTGCGCACGGTTGATTTTAGCAACTTTAATACGATTAGGTTCTTTAGAACCCTTTTCAATACCGATCGCTTTTTTGATTAAAACTGATGCAGGAGGTGTTTTGAGGATAAATGTAAAACTACGATCCTCATAGACAGAAATCTCTACAGGAATAATCATTCCAGCTTGACTGGAAGTTTGGGCATTGTAATCTTTACAAAATGCCATAATATTAACCCCGTGTTGACCTAATGCCGGTCCAACAGGAGGTGCAGGATTAGCTTTACCCGCAGGCAACGCTAATTTGATTAATGCAGTGACTTTTTTAGCCATTAGATTTAGATTTCCTTTTTATCCTTGTTTTTCTACTTGATTAAATTCCAATTCCACGGGTGTATCTCGCCCAAAAATTGATAATAATGCTTTAAGTTTGCTTTGTTCTGCACTAACTTCGATCACTTCGCCACCAAAGTCTTTAAATGGGCCTGATAGTACCATGATTTTATCTCCCACTTGGGTATCAATCTTAACTACAGGTTCCGCTTCATCCATTTCTTTAAAGATGCGAGCGACTTCTGATGGTGATAGGGGTACGGGCATAACATGACCTCTTCCTCTACCAACGGTTCTTCTTTTTTCTGAACCAACAAAGTTGATGACATTGGGGGTATTTTTGACAGTCTGCCAAGCATCATCATCAAGGATCATTTCAATTAGTACATATCCGGGTAATACTTTTTCTGAACCCTGAACACGACTTCCATCTTTTCTGACTTTTATCGTCGGTGTTTGAGGTATTCTGATTTGTAAGATGCGATCGATTAAATCAAAACTGGCAATTCTTTGTTCAAGATCCGCTGTAACTTTTTTTTCGCAACCCGAACCTACTTGCACAACATACCAACGAGGCTTTCCAACTGCTCTGGTAACTGGTACTTCTGATTCATTATCTGAGGAATAAGTCATTAAAATACCTTCCCTGCTACCCAACCAAATACTTGGTCGAATAAATAAATCAAGGTTGCCACTACTGTCACCATTAACATTACCGCCACCGATTCACTTAGTAGTTGTTGACGAGAAGGCCAAACTACTTTTGCTAATTCTCCTTTGGTATCCTTAATTAAGTTGGCAGTATTACCTTTTCCAGTCGTTTCCTCTGAATTGTTGGATTTGATTGTTTCTTTACTAGTCACGATTATTCCCTCATTGAAATCAGCATTTTGAGCCAGCAGCATCGCTATGCACAAATAGTCTGGTTCTATTGTCAGACAGATTAGCTTTAAATATCTTTACATTGAAGTATCTTTAAAACACGTCCTAGAGGACTTGAACCCCTGACATTCGGTTTTGGAGACCGACGTTCTACCAACTGAACTAAGGACGTATAGTACTACAGTGTAACTATTCCATCAAATTTTGTCAAGTTGAATAGAAAATAATGAGGTATTTGTAATAAAAATTACTACAAAAGTAAAGTTAAAAATAATTAATCTCTCTATATTTTTTAGAATACTCAAACTATTTTTTTTTGCCCTTGCCTTTTTTCTTGGCAACTTTGGTCGTTTCAATGGGACGATCGAAACGTTGTTTGATACGGGTAGCCTTACCAACTCGATCGCGTAGATAGTAGAGTTTTGCTCTTCTAACTTTACCACGACGAAGTACTTCAATATCAGCAATAATGGGAGAATGTACTAAAAATACTCTCTCTACACCAATACCTTGGAATATTTTCCTAACGGTGATCGTTTTATTGATGCCGCCATGACGCATGGCTATTACTGTACCTTCAAAAGGTTGTATTCTTTCTTTCCCACCCTCTTGGATGCGAACACCTACTTTAATAGTATCGCCGACATATACGGATGGTACTTTGTCTTTCTTATAATCAGCCTCGATCGACTGAATTATCGCATTTGCATTTATAGACATGGAGATTTATTGCTTGAAAACTCACAATTTTTTATGATAACTTTTTGTGAACATTTTTGTCAATATGCACCCTAGACTGTGCAAAACTTACCGCTTCATCAAAATATATAACTTTAAAGAATTTCCAATGAAATAAATAGGGTTTAATTAATTGTCAAAAATAATTAAATTATCACCGATAGCAGCATTTCTAGCTAATAAATTGTTATGAATATCTTGAATTTGAAAACGATAAAAATCAATTGATTTTACTTTATTAAATATTTTTTGAATTAATTCTTGTTTTCTGTTAATTTCTATTTTTTGCCAATCATCATTGACAATAATAATAATACTATTTCTGTTGTAATTGGGTTTTATTCGATCAATCAAATTAACTTGATAAGTATCTGTTATTTCTCGTAACTGATTTTCAACACTCAATGATAAATCGCTCTGTCTTGAGTCGATAGTGTTTTTACCATCATAGATATTTATTTGTTCTGGAGTCTTTGTTATGTTAATAACTTCAATATCATTATCAAGAGTGTTTGCTTCTATATTTTTTTCTTCAACTATAGGTATATTTTCTTCATTGGTGATATTTGAATTTTCAATATTGTCTATATCTTGATCTTGATTCAATTCAATATTATTTTGATTTAAGTTTGATATTTCAGTGTGATTTTCTGATTCATTATCTTTACTATTTATGAGTAATTCTTCTTTTTGATTATCATTAACATCTATATTTGATATAGAAGAAAGATCGAAAAAAAAAGTATATATATTTAAAGATAAACTGATAATTAATGAAATTAAGATAACTAAATTAAGTTTTTTCTTAGACTTTTGTTGTTTAAGATTATCAAAATTAAAATTTTGTCGTGAAGAGAAATTTGTCTTGATTTCTTCTACTGGTTCAATTTTTGGTTGAGTAGATTTTTTTTGTCTGTTTTGGCGAGAAAATTGATTCTTATTAACCACATCTTCTTCCAAAATATTATCTTGTAGATAGTTAAGTAACAAATCACTATTTCTGGCTAAAGTTTCGATCATAGTTAATTCAGATATTTCATCATAATTATCATCAATCAAAGCGATCGCTGTTTCGATGTTACGAACAGTTTTGAGCAACAATTTCTCTGGACTAATGAAAGGTCTATTATTACTATCGAAATTATCATACATAACATCTCGTAATTGATGATTAATTATTCTTGACTTTAACTATACATAAAATTCAATTGTTAAGGAATACTGATAAGTTTGATCAATTATTCTAAATAGCTGTTTAAAAAACGTTAAGTAAAGAATTGTAAAAAAATAACTCGTAATTGCTAAAATAACTTCAAATTTTGATCCAAAACCAAAAAATTATTCTAATGTTTAATTAAAGACCGATTAAATTGTGACGATCGAAAAAATCAACCAGATTTAATCATTTAATTATTGCAATTATCACGGAGTATTGATGACAGCAACTCTTAGCAAACCCAGAGAAACAGATTCTCAAGAAAAATCCTTACAAATAGGGATTCCCACAGAAATTTACCCCAATGAATGTAGAGTAGGTGCAACACCAGACACTGCACAGAAATTACAAAAATTAGGTTTTACAGTTTTAATTCAATCAGGTGCAGGGGAAAAAGCTAAATTTGACGATCATCTTTATGAACAGATTGGTTGTAAGATAGTGAAGACTAGAGACCAGTTGTGGCAAAATGCCAATATTATCCTCAAAGTACGTCCCCCCGAATCAGAAGAAATTAATCTATTAAGTGAAGGTCAAACTTTAGTTAGCTTTATTTATCCAGCTCAAAATAAAGAACTATTAGAGGAATTGTCGGCGAAGAAAGTCACTGTCTTAGCGATGGACGCAGTACCTCGTATTAGTAGGGCTCAAAAATTAGATGCTCTTTCCAGTATGGCAAATATTGCTGGTTATAGAGCCGTGATTGAAGCAGCTAATAATTTTGGTAGGTTTTTTACAGGACAAATTACCGCCGCAGGAAAAGTCCCTCCAGCTAAAGTTTTAGTCATTGGTGCAGGAGTCGCAGGATTAGCGGCTATTGGTACAGCAAAAAGCCTTGGTGCGATCGTCAGAGCCTTTGATACTCGTCCTGTTGTCAAAGAGCAAGTTGAGAGTATGGGTGGTGAATTTTTAGAATTAGAATTCGAGGAAGATGGTTCTGGTGAAGGCGGTTACGCTAAAACCATGAGTAAAGAATTCATCGATGCAGAAATGGCTTTATTTGCAGAACAAGCAGAGGAAGTTGATATTATTATTACCACCGCTTTAATCCCGGGTCGTCCAGCTCCCAAACTGATCCTTGAAGCAATGGTTAGTAGCATGAAACAAGGCTCTGTGATTGTGGATTTGGCAGCCGAACAAGGTGGTAATTGTGATGTTACCAAACCTAACGAAGTATATCAATACAAAGGTGTAACCATAGTGGGTTTAACCGATTTACCTAGCCGTATGGCAACCCAATCGAGTCAGTTATATGGTACAAACATGTGGCACTTACTCAAAGACATGGGTGGTAATGATAAATTCACAGTTAATATGGAAGACGAAGTAATTCGTGGTGCATTAGTTACCCATCAAGGAGAGATTACTTTCCCCGCACCTAAAATTAGTCAACCATCTCCTAAACCTGCGGCTCAACCTACGGCAAAAATTGTCACCGCAGAGACAAAGGAAGAAAAAAAATCTAGTGGTGGTGTTTTATGGATGATATTAGCTGTCACAGCTTTAGTCACCATTGGAGTGTTTGCACCTGCCTCTTTTCTCTCTCACTTTACTGTTTTTGTCTTAGCTTGTTTTGTTGGTTGGCAAATTATTTGGAATGTATCTCCTGCGTTGCATACTCCTTTAATGAGTGTGACTAATGCGATTAGTGGAATTATTATCATCGGTGGTATGTTGCAAATCGATGGTACTTTAACTACTCCTACTACTATACTCGGTGCGATCGCTATTTTTGTCGGCACAATCAATATTTCAGGGGGCTTTTTGGTTACCCAACGCATGCTCAAAATGTTCCGTCGCAATTGACAATTGATAATTGACAATTGACAATTAAAAGTTTTAGAAAATGAAGCAGAATGTAATTCAGGAGAAATCTTTAGAGTTTGCGATTCGAGTAGTTAAATTGTATAAATATTTGACTACCGAATACAGAGAATACGTATTATCCAAACAAGTCTTACGCTCGGGCACGGCAATAGGTGCATTATTTAGAGAATCTCAACAAGGAGAAAGTAAAGCTGATTTTATTCATAAGTTATCAATTGCTCTGAAAGAGGCTAATGAAACGGAATACTGGTTAATTCTCTTGTTTAAAACAAATTACATTAACAAACAAGCCTTTGAATCATTACTTGGTGATTCAAAAGAGCTTTTAAAATTGCTAACAAGGATTATTAAAACGACAAAAGATAATAAATAACAAATTATTATCAACCGTTAATTGTCAACTATTAATCGTCAAAAGTAAAGTCTGTCAATAACTGAGAAGAAATTTAGTAAAAATAATAAAACTACTAGTCAGCATCATTAAAACAGTCAAAATTAATCAATAAAAAATTATTATCAATTTCCAAAACGTACACAATCAACAACATGACAAACAACTTAATCACAGTAGCGTATATCGCTGCCAGCGCCTTATTCATTCTTAGTCTCGGTGGTTTATCTAATCAAGAAACCGCTCGTCAAGGTAATATCTTCGGTATCACAGGTATGTTAATTGCCTTTGTCGCTACCGCTTTTAATCCCGCAGTTAATAACTATGGAACACTTGTGGGTGCGATCGTCCCCGCCGTTATAATTGGTGTTATCCTCGCTTCTCGTGTGGCTATGACCTCTATGCCCGAATTGGTTGCAATCCTTCACAGTTTCGTTGGTTTAGCCGCTGTCTTAGTTGGAATTAGTAACTATCTCCAACCGAACAATGGTTTACCTGCTGGTGAAGAATTAATTCATCAAATTGAGATTTATATCGGTGTATTTATCGGGGCGATTACCTTTTCGGGATCGATCGTCGCTTTTGGTAAACTAAGAGCTATCATCTCTTCTAAACCCTTAATGCTTCCTGCTCGTCATGGACTTAATCTGTTGATGTTAGCCGCTACCTTTTACTTCGGTTATACCTTTGTTGGTGCTGAAGAAATGACAGGCTTAAACTCACTGTTAATCATGACAGGTATTGCTTGTCTTTTAGGTATTCATTTAGTTGCCGCTATTGGTGGTGCTGATATGCCCGTGGTTATCTCCATGCTCAATAGTTATTCTGGTTGGGCTGCCGCCGCTGCTGGTTTTATGCTCAACAACGATTTACTAATTATCACTGGTGCGTTAGTAGGAAGTAGTGGTGCTATCCTTAGCTACATTATGTGTAAAGCGATGAATCGCTCTTTCTTCAGTGTTATCCTCGGTGGTTTTGGTGAAGGCAGTAAAACAACAGTTGCTTCTGGCGAAAAACAAGAAGTTGGTGAAGCTGTCGCAACTAATGTGGAAGAGGTTGCCGATTTATTGTTAGAAGCGAAAAGTGTAATCATTGCCCCCGGCTATGGTATGGCTGTTGCTCAAGCACAACACGGTGTTTCTGAAATCACTAAGATGTTACGTAGCCGTAAGGTTAACGTGAGATTTGGTATTCACCCTGTAGCTGGACGTTTACCAGGTCATATGAATGTATTACTAGCTGAAGCGAATGTGCCTTATGATATTGTGTTAGAGATGGATGAGATTAATGAAGATTTCTCTGAAACCGATGTTGTGTTAGTAATTGGGGCTAATGATACTGTTAATCCTAACGCATTAGAAGATCCTAATAGTCCGATCGCAGGTATGCCTGTATTAGAAGTATGGCACGCTCAAAATACGATCGTCATGAAACGTAGTTTAGCGGTAGGTTATGCAGGGGTTGACAATCCTCTTTTCTATAAGGAAAATACCCAAATGTTATTTGGTGATGCAAAAGCAAATATCGATTCTTTATTAGTGGCGTTACGCAGCAAAACAACTAAGACTTCCAATAAAGTTTTGGTTAATGCTTAATTAATAAATGTGTGAGGGTTGAATAATATTAATATTCAACCCCTACCATTCTTGTACCTTGTAATGGGATATTGATCGCCAAGGAGAACAAATTCTGCGGTGTTTCCAACTTTGTCAGAATCTTACCAATATGTATTTATCCATCGATCTAGTTCGTTTTGATGAAAGAACAGGAAATATGTTTTAGAACATAGATGATGATGTAGAGGCTTTCCAAGTGTTAGTCGATCGCATTGATGAACAATCTGACAAACAATTACTATGATGATATTAGTTTAGAAGGATTTTCCCAATTGTTAAAAGAATATCAAAAATCTCAACAAAATTAGCGATCGATATTGGTAATTTAAACTTTTTAGAAACCTTGTAATACTAGTTATTTAAAGACCATAAACAATCTTAACTTAATTTATTTTTTGCCAAATCAATGTTGTCATAAAACTCTAATTTAGAAGAACTACGGCTAATACTGTTGCTAGAATTGCTCCGATAAATACTCCAAACAAATTCACCAGTAGATCATCTTTTTTCCTATTCCAAAATCTTAATTTATTGTTGTTGAAATAAATTAATAAAGGTCTTGGAACATAAATTTGAAAAGGTATTATTACAAAAGTAGTAACAATATGTCTCAACATCAGAAATGGCTTCCTCATAAATATCAAAAAAATGCTAATTTCGTTTCACAATTAGGAATGTCTCTGATTGATTTACTCGAACCACAAGCCGGTGAATATATCCTCGATTTAGGATGTGGAGACGGTACTTTGATGAAAAAATTGACGGAATTGGGTTGTGAAGTCATGGGGATAGATAGTAGCCCAGAAATGATTTCTGCTGCTCAACAACAAGGATTAGAGACCTATGTGATGGATGGACAAAAGTTGAATTTCCCTTCTCAATTTGATGCCATTTTCAGTAATGCCGCCCTCCATTGGATGATAAATCCTGATGCTGTGATTACAGGAGTTTTTAATGCTCTTAAACCTCATGGACGTTTCGTGGCCGAATTTGGAGGTGTTGGAAATGTTGCCACAGTAGTAAATGCGATCGCAATTGGTTTAGACAAAAGAAATATTGACATCAAAAAGATCAATCCTTGGTATTTTCCTACCATAGAAGATTATCAATCTCGTTTGAAAAAAGCAGGATTTGCAGTAAAATTTATCACCCTTTTTGAACGTCCAACTCCTTTACCTGAGGGGATTATCGGTTGGTTAGAAATGTTTGTACAACAATTTACTGCCCAGTTATCCTTAAGCGATCAAACCATTTTTCTCCAAGAAGTAATACAATTATGTGAGCCTAAATTGTCTGATGGAAAAGGTAATTGGGTAGCAGATTATGTTCGTTTACGTTTTCATGCCACCAAAAATTCCACACTGTAGCAATTATATCGACTATGGGAATAATTTTAGTAACAGGTAGTATTGGTTTTATCGGCTTTCATTTAACTCAACGTTTGTTAAATGACAGTTTTTCTGTCATTGGTATTGATAATATTAATGATTACTATGATATTTCTTTAAAATTAGCCCGATTAGAAATATTAAAACGAGAGGATAATTTTCAATTTTACCAATTAGATTTAAGCGATAGATCTGGAATTGAGGAATTATTCAAAAACAATGACCTGGAAATAGTGATTAATTTAGCAGCCCAAGCAGGAGTTAGATATTCTTTAAAAAATCCTCACGCTTACATTGATAGCAATATTGTCGGTTTTATCAATATTTTGGAAGCCTGTCGCCACAATCAAATTAAACATTTAGTTTATGCTTCATCTAGCTCTGTTTATGGTACAAATAAAAAAATTCCTTTCTCTACAGAAGATAATGTTGATCATCCTATCAGTTTATATGCTGCTACTAAAAAATCTAATGAGTTGATGGCACATACCTACAGTCATCTTTATAATTTACCGACTACAGGATTAAGGTTTTTCACCGTTTATGGGGCATGGGGAAGACCAGATATGTCTTATTTTATTTTTACCAAAAAAATATTAGCCCGACAACCGATTCAGATTTTTAACTACGGTAATATGCAAAGAGATTTTACTTATATAGATGATATTGTCGAAGGAGTTGTTCGGGTGATGCAAAATATACCCCTACCAAAACAACAATCAAAAGATAGTGAAGTCTTTTCTTCTCAGGCTCCGTATTCTCTTTATAATATTGGTAACAATCAACCTGTAGAGTTAATTGATTTTATTAGTGCGATCGAAAAATCATTAGATATCACAGCCCAAAAAGAATTTTTACCAATACAACCGGGGGATGTTCCAGTTACTTACGCTGATGTAGATGATTTATTTAAAGCTGTTGGTTTTAAACCTTCAACTCCTTTAAACAAGGGTATTGATATCTTTACTCAGTGGTATCGAGATTTTTATCAAGTTTAAAAGATTAAAGCCTCCCAAATCCCCCAGAATTGGGGCTGGGGGGCATTGTAATTTGTTCAGCAATCTACAAGTTATTTAATATTTAATTTATAAGGTAAAACACTATAAATTTTGTAAGGATTATCTAAAATTTCTTTTAATTCTAATTCACTATTAGATTCCCAAATTAATTTAACTAAAGTTTCTTTATTAATTAAATTAGCATTAATATTACTATTACCAAGTTTGGTTAATAATTCTGTTTCAAAACTTCTTTTGGTGGGATAACTAGAGATTTGATATTTATTATTTAAAACTAATTTTTCATTCAAATATTCGATCGCTTTATTTAATCCTCCTATTTCATCAACTAAACCTATTTCTTGAGCTGATATTCCAGACCAAACTCTTCCTTGAGCAATCTCATTTACTCGCTCAATTGGTAATTTTCTGGCTTGAGAAACTTTGGTTAAAAATAGATCATAAATTCGTTCGACATTCTTTTGATAAATAGTCAATTCTTCATTGCTTTTCGCTCTAAAAGTGTCACCCAAATCAGCAAACTCATTAGTTTTAACAACACCATTGTTAATACCATTATTTTGGGCAAGATCTTCAATATTAAATAGTACCCCAAAAACACCGATCGAGCCTGTCACAGTAGTATCATGAGCAAAGATTTTTTCTCCAGCGGTGGCAATCCAATAACCTCCAGAAGCAGCAACATCTCCCATTGATACCACCACAGGTTTTGCTTGGGCAGTTAATTGTAACTCTCTTAATATCAACTCAGAAGCTACCGCACTACCACCTGGACTATTTATTCTAGCGACAACACCTTTAATATTTTTATCTTGACGTATTTTTCTAATTTCTTTAATATAACGACTACTACCAACTTGTCCAACTTCTCCTTCACCATCAACAATAGCACCTTCAACATAAAGAACTGCAATTTGATTATTTTGATAATCTTCTGAAATAGGACTCGCTTTTAAATAAGTTTTAATATCAATTTGACGAAAAGAATCTTTGGTTTCATTATTAGTAATTGTTTTCAATCTCTCTACAATTTCATCTTGATAACTAACTTTATCAATTAGTTTTAATTCTTGGGCTTTTTTACTGGATATAATACCCTGATTATTGGCAATATTGTTAATATTATTAGTTTCAATAGAACGATTTTTAGCTGTATTTTCTAAAAATGAATTCCAAATATCTGTTAATAATTCTGTGGTTTGTATTTTACTCTCAGGACTATAGTCACTACGAATAAAAGGTTCGATCGCAGACTTATATTTTCCTACTCTAATTATTTGTACACCAATACCATACTTTTGGAAAGCATTAGCAAAAAATAATTGAGAACTAGCTAAACCATTCATTTCCATCATTCCCATGGGATTTAGACTAATTTCATCGGCAATAGAAGTTAAAAAATAATCTTTTTCTCCTGCGGAAACATTATAAGCAATAATTTTTTTGCCACTGTTCTGAAAATTCGCTAAAGCATCTCTAATTTCAGTTAAAGTTCCATATCCTGAGTTAATACTACCTTGACTACCATCCAAATATAAAGCAACTATACGACTATCTTCTGCGGCTTTATTAATAGCAGAAGTTATTTCTCGAAGAGTTAATATATTATTATTTTCACTGACTAATGATGTTAGATTTATCTCTTTTTGATAATCACTTATTTGACTTGTAAGATTGAGAACAAGAGCAGATTGATTTTCAATTTTGGGAGTAGTATTAGACATTAATAAAGCAATCAATAATACAAAAAATCCTCCACTAGTGACAATAAAAAATAATAATAATCCTGCAAAACTACCAATCGTACTAGCAAAGACTTGTTGTAAAAATTTTTTCATGAATTCAGGTTATTTTCAATGACAATGAGGTGTTTAAATTCTTTTAAAGTTGAAGATCAACTAAGGGGATTTGGGGAAATGAAAATACCAGTTTTAAAAAATAAGTAATTCTCTCAAATTTTGGTGATTTAGGAGGTACAATTATGGTATTTTTTTATAGAAATATTAACTAAAGTCTGATAATTCATAACTATCGATTAGATGAATAAACATAAATAGTTTGAGTTTCTAAATTGTTTTTAAGAATTTTAATGCCGGTATCATGGGCTACTTCTTCTCTTTCTAATCTAACTTGTAAACCTAACATGGGATCTTCACCATCAGCAATCAAAAACTGTAAAGATTCTAAATCCTGCCAATTAATTATTTGTTCGAGAATTTCTACGTTAGCATTTAAATAAGGATGATTTGTATTTTGATACCAATGGGATTTAATTAAGTTTGGTTTATCAAATCCTAGATGAAAAATCATGGCTGGTTGTCCAAATAATGCGATCGCAACTGGTCTAGTTTCTTCTTGTAGTAATAAGTTATTACGACGGGCTAAATTGCGTACATTTTCTAATTTTTCATATCTCTGGGTTGCTGACATAATCGGATTTTTCCAAGTAATGGCAATGGTACAAAGATAACTTTGTAAGAATAAATGACCTAGTTTTTCGGCTTTAGTCGCTAAATAGTTGGAATTATAATCGTTTGCTTCAATAAACAAAGGTAAACGTTCCACAATTTCAATACCATAACCCTTTAAACCAGCAATTTTGCGAGGATTATTAGTAATCAAACGAATCTGATGAATTCCCAAATCACTCAACATCTGTGCACCCATACCGTAATCTCGCAAATCTGCGGCAAAACCTAATTTTTCATTAGCTTCTACGGTATCAAAACCCTTGTCTTGTAAGGTATAAGCTTTGAGTTTATTAATCAAGCCAATACCTCTTCCTTCTTGACGCAAATATACAACTACTCCTAAACCGGCATTTTCAATCATTTTCAAGGCAGCGTGGAGTTGTAAACGACAATCACAACGTAGTGAACCTAAAGCATCTCCTGTCAAACATTCTGAGTGCATTCTGACCATAACAGGATGAGCCGAAAAATCTTTGATGTCCCCTTTGACGATCGCAATATGTTCGGTATTATTTAAGGCATTACGATAGGCATAAATTTTAAAATCCCCAAATTGACTAGGAAAATTACAAATACTTTCACGATGGACAAAACCATCATATTTAAGACGATAACTAATCAAATCCGCAATGCTAATCAACTTCAAGTCATGAGTATTAGCATATTCAGATAACTGAGGTAGACGTGCCATACTGCCGTCTGGATTTTGTATCTCACAAATAACCCCAGAAGGATATAAACCCGCTAAACGGGATAAGTCCACTGCTGCTTCGGTATGTCCTGCTCTTTTTAAAACTCCTCCTTCTTTTGCCCGTAAAGGAAAAATATGTCCTGGGCGTGCTAAATCTTCAGGTTTAGTGGTAGGATTGATAGCTACTTGAATCGTTTTTGCTCGATCGTCAGCTGAAATACCAGTAGTTACACCGAGGTGTTTTGCTGCATCAATACTAACGGTAAAAGCCGTTTGGTTACTATCGGTATTGTTTGTCACCATTAAAGGCAAATCCAACTCGTCTAATCTTTCTCCTGTCATAGCTAAACAAATCAAGCCTCTGGCATCCACTGCCATGAAATTAATCATATCTGGAGTGGCAAATTGTGCTGCACAGACTACATCCCCTTCATTTTCTCTATTCTCATCATCTACGACTACTACTGCACGTCCTGCTTTTATATCTGCTAAGGCTTCTTCAATAGAGTTGAATTTAATATTCGTAATTGACACAATCAATAACTTATTTTTAAGGTAACTATTTATTAATTTTAATCGATTTTGTTACGAAACTTAAAATAGACATTTATGGTCTGGTCAAATTCATTTTTTAAACTAAAACTGTTCCCAATCCTTGTTGCTTAAAAACCATGATCTAGAAATTAAACAATTAACAATCAATAATTCAACATGACTTTTACTTCACATACAGAATCTTTAATATTCTAAATTAATCCGTCCTGATTCTTGTAATATCCAATTTTGTCCTACTTTTTTGACTGTTGCTGGTTTTTCAATCGTAATTTCAGCTCCCTTGCGACTTTGACCTAAATTTCCATCACAAACAAACAAATTAGATTTATTGATAATACTTAAAATTTGAGGATTAAATCTAGAATTAGGATCTAAAAATAAATAAAGTTCACCACTATTACTCGTAACAATAAAATATTCTCCACGTCTATTTGGTTCAAGAAAAATTTGCTCCCACACACCTCCTAAAATCTGATTTGTTGTCTCTTTTGTCATTCCTACCTGAATAGCATTTTGTAAAAAACTCGCAGGATTTTCTTGATATTGTTTAGCTAAACGAATATTTTCTGAATTTGAGACAGGAGGAGTTGTCGGTAATTTTTCAACGGATGGATTACCAGAATTAGAAGGATTAAAATTTGTTTTAGAGGTATATTGGGGATTATTTTGAGGACGAATATTACTCTGTTGACTTTGAGATTCTAATTTTCTTAACTGTAATGATTGGGTATCAAAGGAACTTTTTAAATCATATATCCGATTATTCAATGTGTCGATTTGTTGGCTATAATTTCGAATTCTATTTTCCAAATCTTGAATTTTTGCTTGATTTTGTTCAGCATCGTTAATATTTTTTTGACGATTACTAACAAGTTTTTTGATCTGTAAATAATTCATGAGAGCAAAACAAATACTGACTAATCCGAGAAGAAAACCCATCATACCTAATAACACTGGTAACTTATTTTCGTCATTATTATTATTATCTGTAATTGAAGGTGTTGGAGAACTAATCGGACTTTCATTTTCTGTTGAAGTTACATTATCAGCAGGAGTATTCTCAGTATTCAATTGGGTAATTAAACTGTCTAAGGCTCCTAGCTTTTCTTGAATTAACTGATTTTGTTGTGTTAAAAATTCTGCGAATGCAGTGTAAGTTTTAGCATCAAATTGACCACAATCGGGACTACTGTTATCAGGAAAAACTTGAAGAGGTATTTGAATATTTTCACAAATTTCCTCCTGATTTAATTCTCCATCTTGAAATAAATTTGCGATCGCTTTAAGATTAATATCTTCCCCTTCTAGTTGGTAAATTAAATTATTAACTTCAGTTTTTTTATCATTGGGTAATTGTTGTTCTAACTTTTGTATTTCTCTAAATAAGTGACTATATTCATTATTAAAATTTTGTAGTAAATCTTCACTATTTTGATTTAGATTAATGTTATTAGGTGAGTTTTGACTTTCTTGTTCTAGTGCCTTCAATAACTCCTGATTTTCAGCAAAGATATTATATTTATTTTTTATATTTTGATATAATTCTTGGATTTTGGCACTAGAATTTGTTTCAGATAATTGTGATTGTAAGATTTGTAATTGACCCTGACTTGCTTGTAATTGATTATCAAAAAAACTAGTTAATAACAACGAAGAAAAAGTACTCAAAATATTGACATCCTCCCAGCGTCGGAGACGCGGGATTCCTAAGAAATCTAGAGG
>JAAHTG010000322.1_pt1 | contig 31900 bp, 30 predicted proteins | sample 6116081 | NCBI WGS metagenome assembly JAAHTG01 (sample SAMN13939989, study PRJNA603662) | sponge metagenome | isolation source: marine sponge | host: Mycale hentscheli | place: New Zealand | collected 2005 | reverse complement strand
AATTAGAAGATGAAGATGAAGATGAGTCTGAAGACGAGGATGAAGACGAGGATGAAGACGAGGATGAAGACGAGGATGATTCTGATGATGAAGATGAAGACGAGGATGAAGATGAAGACGAGTCTGATGATGAAGATGAAGACGAGTCTGAAGAAGCTGAAGCAGAAGAAGGAGAAGCAGAAGCTGATTCAGCTGAAGTACCTGCAACAGTAGAACAAATGCTTGTTGATGCTCATCATAAGATTAAAGAAGCTGCATGTGCTTATGAAAAAGATGCTTACCAAGACCATACTCTAGAAATGTATATGAAGGAAAACGCTGCACTAGTAGCCACTCTTGCTGCACAAGCAATGGAAGAGGGTTATGGTGAAGTTAAAGAAACTGAATTAACTAAGGAGATGTATGAGGCTATGTGTAATGAATTAAAAGAAGCATACGGTAAGAAGATTGAAGAGTTAAAAGAAACTTACGGTGCTGGAAAAGAATAATAGGACTATGAAATTCATAAAATCAATTAACGAATTAAACGAGGCTAGACAAGCTCCTGCTAAGAAACTATTTAAAATGGTAGTTAAAGGTAGTACTTCTGAAATTGAAGGTCAAAAGATTTCTAAGGAAATGGCACAAGCCGCTTTAGATTGGTATGATAGATCTGCTTATGCTAGAAAATATGATAAGCAAGTACAATCTGCTGGTATGGGTGCAATAGGGCCAATGATCTTTGGAGATTACTGGGGTATTAAGAAAACCATTCCTTCTAAACTAAAGGCAGAATTCAAAGAATTACAAGCAGTTTACAAAAGAGAAAGGAATGAATCAGTCTTAACAGAATCTGATGCAACTCCTACTATGATGTTAGCACAAGAAATTGAAGGTGCTGAATATCACATGGCTTATTCAGATGGTGATGTTGGCGTAGACGCTAGATCGACTAAGAAGACTTGGGAAGATGGAGTACCTGTACTTAAGTATATCGCAAGAGCGCCTAAGAAGTCTGTAGATATACCAAAAGGTAAATTTGAAGTAGTTATTGATGATAAATACGGATGGTACTACTGGCAACACAAAGGTATCTGGTATGGTATGGAACAGGATGGAGAAGCACCTCCGTTTGAGTATTAAGATTTGAGTATCATCGAATTAAACTTTTTAAAGAGTCTATGTATAACAATAGTAACATAGACTCTTTTTTATATGCCTAGAATACCAGTAGACTTAATTTATATGCAGATGGCTTATCAGATAGCCAAGCTCTCCTATGCTAAACGTAGGCGCGTTGGTTGCGTTATCGTAAAAGATACACAGATTATATCAACTGGATATAACGGTACGCCACATCAATTCGAAAACGATTGTGAAGAGGTACAAACCAGAGAGATAGAAAACGAAAATCATAAACAGGTTCTAGAAGAAAAGGGATATGATTGCCATGATGGTTGCTGTTCTAAAGAGGTAACTAAAAGAGAGGTCTTACACGCAGAATCAAATGCACTTGCAAAAATTAGTAAATCCACATTATCTTCTGATGGTGCAGATCTTTACACTACAACTTGCCCATGTTTTGATTGTGCTAAATTAATTATTCAATCAGGTATTAAAAGAGTATTCTACTCAGAGGATTATAGAGATATGTCCGGCGTAGCACTACTAGAAAGAGCAGGTATCGAAACTAAAGAGGTTATATGTTGGAACGCAGAGTAGAGCAAATTATTGATGACTCATTAAAGACAAATGTATTCGGCGAAGGTTTTGAATTTAGAGCAGGCCAAAGAGAGGTTATCGAAGCTATCTGCAATCATTATATTAAAGATCCTCAAGGGACTATTATTTTAGATGCCCCAACTGGAAGTGGTAAATCACTAATTGCTATGTGGTCCGCGCACGTTCTCAAAGAACTGGGTAAAAGAGGTTATTTAGTAACCTCTGATCTAATGCTACAAGATCAGTATGAAGAAGACTTTAAAAGGCTAAAACTTAATTGGCCAAGTATAAGGGGAGTAGACAACTATAATTGTAACGTAAACGATCTACCATTCTCTCTTGCTGATTGTAAGATGAAAGGTATTGGGTATGAAGCTGCCGAGAAATTACCTTGCTGGGGAACTTGTGGCTATCTTCAGGGCAGAAAGCGCGCGAAGGAGCTACCAGTAGCTCTCTTCAACTATTCATACTATCTAATACAAAGGAATTACGTAGAGGATAAGATGCAAGAACAAGACAGAGAGATACCATTCCCTATAAGAGACTTTGTATTCTTTGATGAAGCACATAAGGTAGACAGTATAGTACAATCACACTTTAGTCCTAGAATAGATCTGGGTACACCAAAGTTATTTAAAGAGGTAAACAAGTTTATACAGAAGCATGGACTGCAAACTGCCTGGGTATCTGATAACAGAATAGAAGACATAGTCGACCGCTTAATGCGGGAAGACGATCCCCTAGAGCTTATGAGGCACATCAGCGAATTCAGAGGTATTGCCAAGGTTTACCGCAAGGCCAGAACTGCAGCTCTTAAGGTCAGCAAACTACAGTATCGGATGGGAGATGTCCCTAAAGAATGGCAGACTTTTTTTGGGCGAATGGATAGACTTAAAGATATATGGTGCAAATTTGATGACTATCATGACATTATTAAAGAACTCGGCACTGATGCAATTGTTATTGATCGAAAAGAAACTGAAGTAAAATTCTTATGTTTGGAAGAGGCAATGATGATTGATAAATTCTTACAAAAGAAAAGTGGCTTTAAAGTCTTTATGTCAGCAACATTAGGTGATATTAAATCATTTGCGAAACATACTTCAATGGGTAATGCGAGAGTTATTAGGATGAACAATAATTTTGATTACAAAAAATCCCCCATCGTTTTCATTAACAGGCACAAATTGTCTTTTAGAGAACGCGACAAAAATCTCCCTCATGTAATAAAGACCTTAGACAAAATCCTAGATAAACATAAGGGACAAAGTGGAATTATTCACGCTGGTTCCTATCAGTTCATGAATGAAATAAATGCTAAATCAAAACACAGCTTTAACCTAATAAGCTATGACATGGCAAAGGAGAGGAGTGGTGCGATTGATTTGTTTAACAGATCTGAAGGTAAGGTCTTAGTTGGACCATCTCTATTAGAGGGGTTAGACTTAAAAGATGACAAGTCTAGATTTCAGATCTTCTTTAAAGTACCATATCCTTCATTAGGCGATCCACTTGTAAAAGCAAAGATGAATACATTCCCGGGATGGTATGATTGGAAAACAGGGATTGCAATACAACAGGGAACTGGAAGATCAGTAAGATCTAAAGATGATTGGGCAGTAACATATATCCTGGACGCGTGCTTTAGAAGCCTGATAAATAAACAGGGATTCTTTCCACCGTCATTCGAAGAGAGACTTAAAACAATAAACTAATGGCATATAATTTAATAATCATAGATGATTTCTATAATAACCCTGAAGAGGTTAGAGAATTTGCTCTTGCACAGGACTTTAATGTAGATGGTAATTATCCAGGACATAGAACAAGATCATTTTTATCTCCAAGTATAAAAGAGCATATAGAAGAACATTTATCTCCAGTCCATGGAAAGATATTATGGCCTGAAGAAGGTCAAGAAGAATATACAGGTGCATTTCAATTCACGACCGCAGAAGATAGATCTTGGATTCATGCAGATGGAACTAATAAATGGGCCGGAGTGCTTTACTTAACAATTGACGCTCCAGTCTCTGGAGGAACTGCTTTGTATAAACACTTACCGACTGGATTAACAAGAGTGCCTACATTACCTACTGGTGAAACAGATGAGACACTTTTAGGTATAATACATGATGATGGTATGGATTACACTAAGTGGGAAATGACTGATAGAGTAGCAAATGTATTTAATAGATTAGTACTTTATAGAGGCGATTACTTTCACGCATCATTGGATTATTTTGGAAAGGATATTAACGACGGAAGGCTGTTTCAAACATTCTTCTTTAACACAGAAAATTAAATGGGATTTAACAAAATGTTTTTACCAGAGGTAGAAGACCTTAAACAATTTTTAGCAGAACACGGTAAAGAACGCTTTCATGATAGATGGATTTTACCATATAAGAAGAGGGATGCTGTAATGGGCCCGGACGCTTCTTTTGAATTTATTAAACAATTTATAGATCGTGAGTATAATAATAATAGACCAAGCAATCAGCTCAATACTGGAACTGGTCAATAGATTAACAAATAAAAAAAATATGAGTACAACTGATATTAAACAAAGGATTTTAGTATGGACTAAAACCGAAAGAGCAGGTGATGTTGTCACTATTGATAAAACAGACGGTGAATTCACTGTTTTTACTGATGGTACACAATGTTATACTAATATAATTGGTGATGAATTTTTTATGGAGGCAAAATCTCTAGAACAGGCTGAATCAATGGCAATGCCATTTAAAGGTCCTGCGGCTACCGCAGTAAAAACTACTGTTAAAGAGACGCCAAAAGAACCAAGTGGAGAACTTAATGTAATGTTAGAGATGCTAAAAAAGATTAGCGCGAAGAATACTATTACAATGCCTCTTGAACTTAATGTTCCATCTAAAGAAGTTTATGACCTATTTAAAGATCAGATGGATATTACAAAAGCAGATCTAAATGAACAGATATTGCTACTGGTACAGAGCCAGATAAATAACTTACAAGAACAATTAAAACCTCAAGCAGAGGAATTCATTAAAAATTACTATAATGGCAGAACAAGCAAACTTAACACCGGAACTAAATCCAAACCAGCCAAAGGCTCAAACACAGCCCCAAGCATCGAATATTAATAGAAGACAGAGACGTTTTAATTTAAAGCAGCAAGGTATACTTAAGTATGTTAGCAAACTTCCGTATATGGGCGAGGTTAGAACTAAACTTAGACAGGCTAATCTTGAGAACGGTAAAAAGATCCATCAACAGAATGTGGAACGCAACGAGGCTCTACATGCTCAGTATTTAGAAGGAGTATTAGAGAGTAAGAAAGTTCAATGGGCTGAACAGGGTTTTAATACTGAAGAAATTAATACATTAGAAGAAGCTTGGGCTTTAACAGTTATTAAAGATAAAGAATCTTATAGAGCTGACAAAAAGAAATCACGTGCATTGTTTAAAGAGGCAAACGCTTCTAGAGCAGCACGTCAAAAATAAAACTAAAGAATGATTAGTATTCAAATAGAACCAGCAGATAATGGTGTGCTAAAATTTTTACTAGATGATAACGTCAATGGCGGAGGAGAAGAGTATACAACAAGAACTGTATATGAATTTGAAGGTATTACAGGTAAACAAAACCAGGTTAAATTTCTAAAAGATTTAGTGTTAGACTTGGGATTATCTACTGGTAATGAATTAGAGGCTAGTTGTTTACGAATCAAAACAGAGTGGGGAACACAGTATACCCCTAATAATACTGAACTTAAAAATAAGATTGCAGCAACTGAAAAAGAATTAAAAAGGTTGCAGTCTATGTTAAAAAAATGACACTACAAATAGAAGGTGTTTGGTGTAAAACTAGGACTGAGTTTGAAAAATTAGCAAAGTCTGGAGATTATGATTTGACTATATCCTATTTCGATATTGTAAATAGATTAGTTAAGAGTGACCCTTATAGTGAGGAGCCATCAGATGTTATTGTCTCTCTTTATATTAGAAAGTTGATTAAGAAATTAATTACTGATAATACAGAGAAAGAGAATGAAAATGCTAAGTTACTTTATATGTTTAAAAACCTAGATGGCGCTGCCGTCTTAAACTTTAAAGATTTTATTTCTGACTTAACAGGTGAGCCATTCGATATAGATCTAGTTATTATCAACAGATGTGATTACCCTAAAAGGGGCGTACTCAGCAAGTTTGATAATGTTAGATTTATAGACCATGATTAAACATAAGATATTTACTAAAGGTGAATATGTACAGGCTTTAATATCAACTACACAAAACCCTAATGTACTAATTCCGGTTCGAGCCCTAATTTACGACGTTAAATTTGACGATGTAAATCCTAGGTATCAACTTCGTATTAAAAAGTTCTATGATAATATAGTCTTTTTAAAAGCATACCTATTTGGTGGTAGATTCATCAGAGATTTTGAAGGTAAAGAAACTCGCATTAATCTTAAAAGACAAGAATATAAAACTGTTAAAGAACTAGAAGACAGAGTCTTTGATGGTGAGAAGTGGAAACAGTATTTAATTACAGTTGATTCAGTATTCTGTGTAAAGACCAAGGCTGAGCAAGACCGTCTATTTGATAAGATACAAGACTTTCAAGCTGAAGTTGCTCTAAAGGAGCTATATGAGCTCACAAACCGTTCTGTGTATAACGGTCAATTTAATTTTCATAGTAAAGGTGAATATGTCAAAGCTTTAAAAAAGTTTCTAGGAGATAGATACCCTGAAGACGATGATTGGATCGATAAGGTACTATATCGACCAGATCACAACGAATTAGACCGAGGAGAGTGGGTTTAAATATATTATCCTGATATGTAGTCAGATATATATAAAAAACAAATAGATTTTTATATGCCTTTAGTTTCAACAGGAGTTGTAGGATCAGCTCCAACTAAGTATACTTATCAAGATGACGAGACTGGTGATAAAGTAGTTAGCAATAGCCGGCTAAATGCTGATGGTACTCCATATACCGAGCCCTCTACTAATGCTCAAGCCGCTGATAATGCTGATAATGCGCCTTTAGGTGAAGAGCAGGAAAGTGCTGTAGAAGCAATTAACTACGGCTCGACTAATACTACTAACGAAACAGGTACTAGTGGAGATGAAAATCGTCCAGGTGTTTATGCTGGCAATGCATTAGATTCTAGAGCTTATGAGATTAAAGATCCAGAAAAGAGGATTGAAGGCGTACAAACTGTTAGATCAAAAACTAATTCATGGACATTATTAAATTATAGAAATTATGTTGGTGGAACTACTTACGGAAGTCCTGAATATGGAGATTGGGGAACTGCGGTTGTAGGTACTGGCTCAATGGCAGCAGAAGTTATTAATCCAACTGCACATAGAATTGTAACACATTGTGAAGAGAATGGTGGTGTAGGCTTTTCTTATGCTTATAGAGATTTTATACAAGCTGAACATTACGGCCAAATTTCAAATGAATATCTTATTACTTTAAGAAGGTTTTCATTTCCAGTTGGAGACGATATTGTAAATGCTAGATCGTATGATGAAAATGGCCAAGAGCTAGATATTTCAGAACCAGATTTAGCTAGAGCTGTAACGTGGTTATCTCCTAAGTTAGGAAATGACCTAAAAGAAATACTTTCATTTGGTACTGGATTTGGATGGGAAGAAATTCAATCGTCTGTACAAACCGCATCAGGTGGTAGCACAGAAAAGAGAAGAGGTACGATTGGTGCTTTAATTGACGGTAGTCCTGTGGCTAAAGGTGTAGAGGCTGGAGCTAATGGATATACTGCTGCAGAATCTGATCGTATTAATACAGTAGGTCAGCATGATGCACTAGGTGATACATATCCAAATATGGTATATGGTCCATATAATGCTATTAAAAGTGTATTAGCTAGAAATGATAAAGGTCTTAAATTTGATAATGAATTTAAACTTAACTTTTATTATGATTTAAGAGGATTTGATAATACTTCACCTAAAGTAGTCTTTATGGATGTAATTTCAAACCTATTAGCAATAACATATAACAACGCTCCTTTCTGGGGTGGTGCTGTTAGACATACAGGTGGGAATGGTTCTACCGGTAAACCTTTCGGTGACTTTGATAAATTAAAGAATGGAGATTATTCTGGCTATCTAGGTTCGGTGGTTACTCAATTAAAATCTACACTAGGTGCTGGATTTGATGATTTAGGTAAAGCTGCAAGTGGATTAATGAATGGTAAAGGTCTTAATGCATTAGGCGATTCTAAGATTTTAGATAATATGATCGGTGGAGCCTTAATGAAACATTTAGGTTCTCCTTCTGGTGGTGATATTATTAAAGCGTTCTTAACAGGAGATCCAACTGGACAGTGGCATTTAACAGTAGGTAATCCTATGAACCCAATGTTAGTTTGTGGTAACCTATGTTTAGAAAATGCTAAATTTGAATTTGATGGACCATTAGGTTATGAAGGCTTTCCTAGTAAATTAAAAATGGAAGTAACTTTAAAACCTGGTAGACCTAGAGATAAATCAGAAATTGAATCAATGTTTAATGCAGGTAGAGGTAGAATGTACTTACAACCAGAAGTTGAAGGTAAATCATTAGACGATGTATTAGATATGTCGGCATACGGAAATAAAGACAGAAGTAGGTTAACGCCAGATAGAGCGTTACGTAACTCTGACATGGCAGCAGGATAATATGAAATTTAGATCACTATTAAATAAAACAGAAGGCGACGGCAAATATATTTTTGCACAACCTACTATGCTCTTTAGAAATAAAGCTCTGGTTAATCAAGGCCTGCGTAAACATATTGTTAGAGAAGATGAGGTTACTCGTCCGGATCTAATTGCATTAGAATATTATGGAGACCAAACCAAAACAGATTTAATCTTAAAGTGGAATGGTATTTCTGATCCTTTTTCTTTACAACCAGGAGATGAATTAATTATACCACCATCAGGAGTTGCGTATAATAAATTAGAAAGACCTACTGTAGAAGAAGATAATAATATTAAAAACCAATTCTTACAGAGTAAAAGATTTACCAAGAAAGATCAAAGAAGACTTGATGCTTTAAAGAAGAAATACAATAAAGATGTGTTATTACCACCTAACGTAATTCCGTTAGGCCAAAAGAACTATAAGTTTGATAAAAATGGTAATATTATTTTTGGAGCACAGGCTCAAAACGGTGCTGTTAATCCAAGAACTGGAGGAAATGGATCTGGTGGATCTGGATCTGGTAATGGATCTGGTGGGGATGACGCTGTAGTAGATGCTATATTTGAAGATTTAGGGCAAGGTTTAAGAGATGAAATTTTAGCAGCACAAGGAACTGGAAGTTCTGGTGCTGGCGCTGGAGGTTCTGGTTCAGGTTTAGGTAAAGGGCTGACTGAAACTCAATTAAATAATTTATTAGACGATAAAGCAGGTAAAGGTACTGCTGGTACAGGCTTTGGCTCAGGTAGTGGAGTTGGTAATGGTTCTGGTAATGGTTCTGGTTCAGGTGGCGGTACAGCAACACAAACTGGAAATAATAGTAACTCGGGTACATCACCATCAGGCAGTAATAATGCTAGTGGCGTGTCTAACGACGGTGCCCCTTGTAATTAATACTGAAGAATGGAATTAGAAAATCACATTTTAGCGGTTGTAGAACCGGCAATACTCCCAGCAGAAATTAAGATGGATGCTCTGTCTGAAGAATCTGGTGATAATGTAGATAAGCAGTCTAAAGAGATTGGTGCATTTGAGCCGTTTATTCTGTGTAACAACGTACAATTTACTTCGAATACTATTGAATCTTTAAATTTAGAATTAAATGGTAAAGTGCCTAAATGCGTTGTAACTTTTAATGATTCACATGGTGCGTTTAAAGTAGATTCAATGCCAAGAGACGGTGATTTCTTTACAGTATTATTAAACTCAAAACACCAAGAAACATTTAAGTCAGTCCACATGGATTTTGATATTACAGAAATCACGACAGAAGCTGATAATGCGAATGCTCCTGGTGGTGGTTTAATTACATTAAGGGGTATTGCTAAAATACCCAGACTATTTGCAGAAGATTGCCAGGTATTAGATTCTGATACTGCATTAAATCATTTAGAAACAGTGGTACGTGATTTAGAAATTGGCCTTGCAACAAATGTAGATTCTACCGATGATAACCAGGCTAGAATACAAGCTTATGATTCATATTTTGATTTTATTAAATCAATCGTTGATGATTCTTATATTTCAGATGATGCATTTGTAAAGTTCTATATAGACCAATATTATTATTTAAATTTTATAGATATTAATAAGATCTTTAATTCTCCAAGTCCTAAAATAGATGAAGTAATGACAGTCTTAACTGGATTTGCAGAATCTGAAGGTAAGAAAAAGGGTAGAGAAGATTCTTCAGATTCCGATAACGTTGAAGTACCTTTATTATTAACTAATCATAAAGACCTATCTGGATTAACATGTTTTATTCAATCATTTGAATTAGAGAACAATTCGTCTAAGGTAAGTCTTAAAGCAGGGTATTCTAGAACGGCTCAGATCTATGATAATAATTCTGATTCCGGTGATAGATTTCAAGAGTTTACAATTGAGCCACTAGTAACTGAAGAATTATCTGAACTTGATGAACCATTAAGAGGTAATAGAAAAGATGAACGTTACAAAGACATGGTAAAGTACAAATACATGGGTAGGCAAAATGCTGGTGATGATGGCTTAGGGAATACTCATTCTAACTCTATTTATACTAAGCTACATGATAGACAGAATAATATGGAGATAGAGAAGATGAAGTTAAAAGTTACAGTGGTTGGCTTTAACCCATCAATCTATAAGTTTTGTAAATTACCTATCATAATGTATCATTACGATGGTGTTAAAATAGAGGCAGAACAAAAGGCAGATCAGAAGAGAGAAGAAGCTGGATTAAAAGAAAGACCTTTAGGTGCTGCAAAACCAGAAGGAGATCAAAATGATCTTACTCAAATGATGGATAAGTTTTTGTCCGGATATTATATAGTAGAGAATATTGATTACGTATACGATAAAGAAGAAGCTATTACTACAGAGCTTACTCTCATTAGAAGAGAGTGGCCTAGTAGATCTGCTAATTTAGCAGAATAAAATAAAAGCTAGATAAATAAATTATGGCTGAAAGAAACGTAGGTATAAATGCATTTAGAAAAGGAGCGAGAAATCGTAAGATCCATGAGGATCCTACGTACTTGTCTTTTATGCTTTTATTTCATGGACAAGATCGTTCTAGTGAAGCACATTCCCCGTTATTAAACGGAGAGGCTGAAGGTTATTTAAGAAATGTTGTTAGAACAGACATAGGAGACATATATGCAAATAACCTAGCTACATTTAATAGAGTGTTATTAAAGGTTAATAAAGAATTGCCATGGTTTTGGCAAGGTTTAAAGGGCATTGAAAAGGCAATGACTTATGGTGATATGTTAGAACCGTGGAGAGGTGCTGAAAAACCACAACTAGAAATTGAATGTTTAGAAGAGAACGTTGAATTAACAGCAATTGGTCTTATGGAGTTATATAAGAATGCTTGTTTTGATTTACATAGATATGTAGAAGTTGTTCCTAAAAACTTAAGAGAGTTTTCAATGGACGTTTACATGTCAGAGGTAAGAACTTTTCAAAAAGATACAGACGCTAGAAACTTAGGTATTACAGATAATCCAGATTCTAGAATTAATTCAACAGGTTCTAACGCTAAAGATGTGAAAGAACTTCACCCTGTTTTTAACTCAAACTCAGTTGGTACAGGAGTAGAATCAAGACCTTTCGTAGCTTTAAGATTTACACACTGTGAATTTGATATAGATTCAATTGCAGATTATTTTGCAGATATGAAGGCAAACCCAGAGGCTAAAAAACCTACTATTAAAATAAACTGGGGTACATGTAGACCATTAGCCACAAGATTAGGACCAAACTTATTTAATGAAAATAGAGATGCTGGTCAGGTAACTACAGGAGAACCTGTAAATGATGCGACCGATCCAAATCAAATACCTTTAAACAGAGTTAGTCCTAAAGCTCAGCAAAATGCAAACACAATGGATTCTCTGTCTAACGTACATGATGGTACTGATCCTAGAGCAGAATCTATAACTGATAGGGGACGAGTTACTCTTGGTGATGTTGCAAAAGATGCATTAGGAAGTATTAAAGATGATATTACAGATACAGTAGACGGTTTAGTAGCTGGAGTGACAAACGCTGCTGATAGTTTTGGTTTACAGCCAAATGGAATTGGCAATGTACACGGTACTCAATTTGGTGGATTAGCCGGTAGTTTGTTAGATCAAGCAGTAGGTGGTGTTACTGGTAAATTATTATTAGATAATGTACATGGCGCGGGCGGTCTTGGTAGTATACAAAATGCTATTAACGGCGGTCTAATTAATGCAGTTGGTAATTTAATTCAGGGACAACTTAATAGCGGTGGAAGCGCTGCAAGTGCGATTGCAGGTGGCGGTGGCCTTGGTGTTGGAGAAAGAATTCATGAATTAGGTATCGATAGTTCACCAGATGGTAATCTAGGCGGTGCTAAAGTACATGACCCAGTCGCTCCTACACAAGAAGGTCCTTTAAATGAAAGAATTCACCCAACAGGAGTTGATTCTACTCCAGATGGAAACTTAAACGATAACGTACATGAAGGATAATGAACTTTACAAAGATAATTTACGAGAAACTCATTGGCTCGGAGAAGTAGTTATTAATGAAGATCCACTTCTACAAGGTAGAGTAAGAGTTAAAGTATTCGGTAAATTTGATAAACTAACAGATGATGCTATTCCATGGGCAACTCCTATGAATAGAGATCAGGTCGGCGCGCATGCCGTACCTAGAGTTGGTGATATTGTTGCAGTTAGATTTGATAACGGAAACATATACCATCCAGAATACTGGTTTCAAGTAGATCAAAATGAAGATCTAAAAGGAGACATCTTAGAAGCATCTGATGCGCCGCATGATGTAATTAGTTTAGTTTACGATGCAGAACGTAACTTAAGAATTTATCACTCACCAGAAGATGGCCTAGTCATTACAAGAGGAGAGGGTAAAAAGGAAAGACCTATGATTCAAATAGATGAAGAGGGTTTTATTAAGATCTCAACTGATAATAAAATTTTTATGGATTGTGGAGATATATTTGTATCTAATACAGGAGAAGGTGGAGCAGATGAAACTGAACCAGCGGTAAGAGGTCAGTCTTTACAAGATTGGTTACAAGCCTTATTAGATGATTACAATGCACATATTCATCCAACAGGAGTTGGGCCATCAGGTCCACCAATGCCGCCAACACCGGCAACTGTTGCAAAATTATCTAGCACACATATTAAGTACCAACAAAAGAATAAGTAACTATGCCTGCACTGTGGCCCAAATTTATTCCTGAACTCGCTAATACAATAATGAGTCAGCAGTTTACCAAACCAGGTGGAGCGATAGTTTCATATCCATTACCAAAGGTGGGAACTGATCAAGTGCCTATATTTCCCCCATCCGGAGATTTAATAAAATCTATTGCTCCTGGCAATCCTATTAACGCACAGTTAACTACAAATCCTGCTGGAATGATAAATGCAATTAATCTTGCACCACTAAGTGGGCGCTATGATTTTGGTAAAGCAGTTGCTCAACATTATATAGATGCAGTGAAAGGAGCGCCAAAGGCTCAAACTCCATTCGGTGCGTTCCATGCAAATAATGGGCTAGCTGAATTAATCTTAAAAGAGGGTTATGGTATTGCATTCGAAAGACTTTTACGAGAAGGTGATATACCTTTAATGGACCAATATGATGAAGATGGTAATTTAACTGAAATGGGCAAAGAGTCCCATCCAGCATATTCTGATTTTTGTCCAGATGTTGATGCTCCACCAGATGAAGAAGAATTAGCAGAAATGCGAAAGAAGAATGATAAGGCGTTTAACCAGTTTGTAGCAGATGGTAAAACAGAATACAATCTGTATAAATTTAAGTTCTTTCAGTTTCCATGTTTATTTGGAGGCGAAACCCAGTCTGAGCTAGAGGCTATTTTTGCAGCTCGACTTTTACAACAATTTGAAAGACTAACTAATAAGAATACTAAATGGGAATTCTATATTTGGTTAGCATGTCTTGGCTCAGAGAATTATAGTAATTCAAGTGGGTTTGGTGGGAATTGGAATGGTATGCCATATCCAAATGTAAATAGTAAGGCTAGATCAGATATTAGTAATGCTGGATATGATTGGCAATCACTTGTTGATAATGTAAGTCAATTATGTATTGATGCAATTCATGAAGTACACCCAGAAGAAGAGGAAAGCACAACGACATTTTTTAATACTAACATATTAAGAACAAGAATTAAGAAAGATCCTACAGGGCCAATTACTCTACCGCACGACTTAGACTGCCCATTAAATGAGTATAAAATTCAAGTGCCTTATGACTTTGAGCACTCGCCACCAGAAAACCCAAGTCAACGACCTAAGGTTTTAACATCTAACGTAGTGGCTACTTTTAGTTGGTACCCAGGTGTAAGATCGGGTAATTTTGCAGCAAACGCAGAGGGTGTTGTTACTAATGCTCCTAGATTTACTAAATCTACTAGTTGGGTGAAAGCTAGATATGAAGTTGCAGAATGGGAGGCTAAGTGGAGAAAGGTACCTGCTAATAAATTAGCAGCAGCTGCTCAAAAACCAGATGCTCAAGCAGCATTTTTTGAAATTGATCCTAAACCAGAAGGCACTCTATTTAAGTTTGAATATCATAAAGCGCTTTGTGCTAAAAAGAAAGCAGAAGAGTGTGAAGAAGAAATGGAAGCAGTCGATCATCCATGGGAACCAAGTGGAACTACACCTGGTGGTAAATCTTTTAGCGGAGATCCCTATATGATGATGGCGAGAGTTACGATTGCATATTGGTATGCGTGTATTGTTAAACCATTTGGCCCAATGCCTGCAGCCCTACCTGCAATGATTAATGCTCCACTAGGAGGTCTATACATTCCAATCTATTATGGAAGTGCAAATAGACTTGCAAATAATTTAAGAAAAGCATGGAATACAGGTAAAGTATTTAATAAAGTACCTATGACTCAGCCGCCGGCATTTGCAACATCAACAGCAGTTGCAGGAGCTTATGCCCTGCATCTACTTGAATTTAAACTCTTATATCTTGGTGGTATTCCAACTCCAGTCGGTCCAGTGCCGATGGTTGGTTTTGTACCGGTAGTATTTTAACCCCAGTCTTTTTCGAAGGTATACCAATGATCTGCGGACGCACAGTCCCTACAAGCATCAGTAACAAGTATTACCTTTTCTTCCATCGTTAACATCGGTAGAATTGCTCCTACATGCATCTCTATTAGTTCACTGTTTGGCAGATACTCTGCGGTATGTCTTGCAATTCCGGTGATAAGCCTATATGCATTATCTTCTACAGAATTAAATCTACTTCCTTGGTGATAATCAACATTAGGATCTGCTGTTGCTAGTTCCCATAGTTTTTCAACACCAATAAGATCTCTAACATCTTGACAGATTTCTAAGATTGCATCTTTATGCTTAAGAACAGCCTGGTAACCATGGCCACCAACTCCGTTACATTCTACTTCGTTTACGTTAAATTTATTCATATATTATTTATTTGTTTTAATTACAGTACTAATATACGAAAAATAATTGACATAAAAAAATTATTCGGTACTTTTTTTGTAAGAAAAGCCAACTTTTTTTGAGCATGATAAATAACTTATATGAAAACGCCTATTATTAAATATAGTGATAAATTTTTAAATAGCATCAGCTGGTTTATGAAAGTTGGTGGTATTACTCTTTGGCCGTTTGTAGTTCTTAGGGAAAGATATAATACACCTAACTCAAATTATAGTAAGAGAATTATTAATCACGAATCGATTCATATTAAGCAACAAGAAGAATTATTAATCATACCATTCTATGTTTTGTATGTTGTTGAGTGGTTTATTAAACTATTTTTCTATGGCAAAGATGCGTACTATAATATCTCGTTTGAAAGAGAGGCTTATAGTAATGAATATGATGAAGAATACCTTAAGAATAGGGAAAAGTACGCATGGATAAAACGTGTACGTAAGTAGATATATAATATGTTAATACCTTTTAAATAAAAAATAAATGTCAGACAAAAAAAGACGCAGAATTAATTCCGCAGCCCCAGAGGCAAACACAGTAGAACTAGTACAAGAGACAGTTCAAACTCCAAAACAAGAAGTTACCGAAAAGAAAGAAGACGATGGTAACGATTTCTCAGAATTTTACGACGAAGCAGGTGAATTTAAATGGGCAGCATACGAAGCAACGTGTGTAACCGCTACTAGAACTCCAAATCCTCATATTAAAACACAGGATGGAGATCATGTATATTCTCGTGAGCCGTATGCTCAAGAGCTATATGACCTTATGAAGGGCCATAGCCAGGATATTAAACCTCAATTATTTGCAGGTGAAATACATGAAGGTATTATATACGGAGTTGACCAAGAGTGGATTACAATAGATATTAATTATAGAGAATTAGTTTACGTTAAAGCTAATAAAGAATCTGAAGAGGTTAGACAACTTTTACCAGGAGCTGAAACAGCAGTATTAATTACTGAAACTAAAGGTACATTAACCGGAACAATTACTGGTGGTGTAAAACATAAAACATTTATGGATCTTAGAGCTGCAATTGATGAGGGTAATACTGCATGGATTGGTACAGTTAATAATATGATCGAAAACGGTGGTTATATCGTAAAAGTGCAAGGTGTTGATTGTTTCATGCCAGGTTCGCTAGCAGGAATTAATAAACTATCAGACTTTAGTTCAATTGTAGGAGAAGAGCTTTATGTAGTTCCTGTCAGTTTCTCACCAGATAGAGGTACGTTAGTAGTATCACATAGAAAATATTTACAAGCGCTAATACCAAGTTCAATTAATGAATTGAAAGAGACTCTTGATGAGCCTAAAAAAGGATTAGTAACTGGAACTGCAAAATATGGAGTATTTGTTGAATTTAATAAATGCCTAACGGGTATGATTCACACAAATGAGCTTGATGAAGCAACATCTGCTAAATTTAAAGCTAGAGAAATTAAACCAGGAGAGCCTATTGAATTCTTTGTAAAAGATATTATTACTAATAGTAAGATTACATTAACTCAAAAGGAAAGTACTACAGTTAATCCATGGATTAATATTTCTACTAGGTATCAAATTCCATCTGTTGTTAAGGCTAAAATTAAGACCAAAAAAGAATATGGCGTCTTTGTTAATATTGAAGATGGTGTAACTGGATTATTACATGTGAGTGAACTACCTGGTGATACGTTAGAATCATATAGTGTAGGTGACGAGATCGAAGTACAAATTACTAGGATCGACGAAGACTCAATGAAGGTCTTTCTTAAGTTACCCTAATAACTATTGCCACTGAGTTTGATATATATTGAAAAGTAATATCATACTCTTAATTAATGCAAAAGTTAAAAAGTAATTCAACAAGGCAAGAAGTGCTAAATGCCAGTCAAATGGGCATCGAATTCGAGTTCTATTCTAACCTAGAACTTGAAGAGACTCAAAAGTCTGTATCTAAACTATTAAATAGAAAGATACAACTAGAAGAAAAAGCCCATTCTGATTTTGTACCGTCTGCGGATGTGTTCAAGATGGAACCAGATATGTCTGGTGGTGCTGGACTAATTGAACTTGTTACTGGTCCAATGCCTTATAGGAATGCCAGATTAGTTATTATTAAAATGTTGGGGTGGATCCGTGAAAACGGCTACACATCTGATCGAGCATCGATCCACCTTAATATGTCTTTTAATCCAGACTACTTAGAAAATAAAGACATGATCCAGCACATGGATGTGTTGAAATTTATACTTGAGTTTGATGAGGCAAGAGTCTATAAGTATTTTCCTAATAGAGAAGATTCTACTTATGCAAAATCTATTAAGTGGATTATGCCGAAACATGAGGCATTTTACTACAATGCAGATCTAATCAATAAAGATAATTTTACATTTGCCAATACTAAATATTACGGTATTAATTTTGAAAAGGCACAGAGTAATTATTTAGAATTTAGATATATTGGTGGTAAAGATTATGAAAAAAGACAAGAGGATATTTTAACTCTAGCTGATAGATTTATTTTAGCAATATTTAGATCATGTAGAGATCCTAGGTTTACTTCTGCTAATAAAATAGAATTACAACGTATTTTAAGAAAGAATGAACCTCTAATGGAGATGTTAAGAGACTATACTGCCGTAAATAAACATTGGCCTAAGATAGATATATTAGTAGATTTACAATCAGATCCTACTGTAATTAATGTACAATGGGATAGATTTAAACATAAAGTATTAGATTTGTTATCAAACGGAACAATGGAAGAGGGTGTAATTAATTATGATTCAGATTATTCTACTGTTCAAATTAAAAACGGTAAGTTTAAAACCGCGTATCTATTAGATGGGTTTGAATTTATTGATTGTGAGTTATCAGGTAACATTGAAAATAGCGCAATATACGGTGGAACTGTAAATGGGGCACAAATTTTAAGATCTCAAATATATAAAGGGTGTGAGGTTATGGATTCTAAAGTAGAATCTTGCTTTGTACACGGAAGCGTTAACTTAAAAAACTGTTTTGTTTTCGGAAGAGATGGTATCTTTAAAGGCAAAATGGAAGGTGGAATTTTTAGAGAAGGTGGGGTTGGACCTCATGTTAGATTTTCAGATGAAACCGAAGTTGTGGTAAGTAAAAAAATAAAATCATAAAATGAGTGAAATTAGAAGTGGTAATGATAGTAATTTAAACACCGGGAGAGCCTTTGGTGATAATTGCTTAAATGCCTTTTTACAAGAACTAGGTGATGAAATGACAGGAGCATGTATGGTTCCAGTGAATTTACCACAAAGAGAAATCATTAATATAGTTAAGAGAGCTAAGAAATGGTTCTATAAAAACTATGAAGATTCTGTTTTAGAAAATTATTACCATATACCAAATGCTGTATTTAGTAGTGAATATTTTAAAAAGAATAGAACATTAAATTTACCAGGTGCTAATGTAGACGGATCTGGTTCAGTATTTTCAGTGTTTGGAGTACACGATATAGCATCAGGTTGGAATTCAACTGGTGGTGGATTAGATGTAAGATTCCAAGGTGGCGGAGATTTCGCTATAGAGAAGATGTTATTTAGAGGTATGTACGATGGCTCTGGAGCAGCAGAATCTGCAGCTGAATTAGAATACTACGTATTAAATCAGTCTTTAGCAGATATGGCTAGACAGATTTTAGAAAACCCAATCTCTTTTCAATACTCTAGACTAACTGGAGAATTAAAGATTATGGGAGATACTCCGAAGGGAGATCTAATACTTGATGTGTACGAAACAATTCCGGATTGTGCACTATTTGAAGACGAAATCTTTTTTAGATATTGTTCTGCTAAGATTAAGCAATCACTAGGCGCTAAGCTTGGTATTTTTAAATTTGCATTACCTGGTAATGTGGAATTCGACTACGACGCAATAAAAGACATGGGAGACACCGAATTAGAGTCAATTATTGAAGAGATAAAAGGAGACGAAGGAGTGGACTGGATGTTCCACTCATAAAAAGTAGAATACATATATAAATGGATTTTTATATAAAATACATAGGAGACCCTAATTATCAGACAGGAGTTGTTCAAAACGTAAGTGAAATTGAACAATTACTAGCTCAGATAGAAACTGTTCTTTTTACAAGAAAGAGAGATGTTTTGGGTAGTCCTGGATTTGGTTGTAACCTAGAAGATATTGTATATAGTTTAGGACAGAATGAATTTCAAATTAAAAATGAAATACAAGGTCAACTTGCTAACTCTGTACCTCTTGCAGCAAAGTACGGAACCAAAGTAAGCGTTAAGTTTATGAAGGGTGAAGTTAGAGATATGGCCCTAATCGATATTACTGTAAATAACGAGTACCAAATCAAAGTAAATTTAAGATAAATAACTAATGGCAGAATTAAAATTTTTAAGCACACTAAGAACATCGGCTAATGAAATTAAGACCGATGCTCGAACGTATATCGCGAGAGTATATAAACGTGCAAACACTTTATTTACTGAAGCTTCACCATTTGCTCAGATTATTTCTGTTATGGCTGAGTTAGGTGAATTAATAATGTTTTATATAGAGGACTCATTAGTAGAACAAAATATCTATACTGCTCAACAACCAGAATCCATATATGGCCTATCAAGATTAACAGGACATGATGCGACTAGAGGTTTTGCTGCAACAGGCGAAGTAGAGTTTAGATGGAAGGTCGGTGCTGATCTTGGTAAAATAGCTGGAACTGGATTAAATATCGATGCTAGATCGGAATTAAAATGTGAGTTAAATGGATTAATTTATACGCTGTTAACATCACAAGAAAAGTTTAGATTAGAAAAGGCAAATAAGTACAGTGTAAAATGTTCGATTGTTCAAGGTAAATTTGAAAAGCAAACATTTACTGGAACTGGAGAGTCGATGCAATCATATAATATACAAACAAGTTCTTTAACAGATCATTCTAAAGTTAGCGTTTCAGTTAATGGTGAAAAGTGGACTAAACATGATTCCATGTACGATTTATTAAATAATGAAAGAGCATATATTCTTAAGACTGGTATTTCTGGTGGACTTGATGTTTATTTTGGAACTGGTAACTTTGGTGCAATACCTCAAACAGGTTCTTCAATAGAAATAGAGTATATTAAACATGCTGGTTTCCAAGGAAACTTAGATGATGCACAAGACATTTTATTTAAATGGGATGCAGAGGGAGACGATTCAAACGGAGACTCGTTTGATTTAAATGAATATTTAGAATTAACTGTAACTTCTTCTCCTAAAATGGGAGCAGATAGAGAGTCTACTGATTTTACTAAATTAATGGCTCCTTTAGCTTCAAAATCTTACGTCTTAGCAACTCCAGATAATTATGAGTATTTTCTATCAAGATATGGTATGTTCTCGTATGTGGATGCTTACAACACCACTGAGGATCAGTATTTAGATGATGATAATGTTATTTACATATTTGCAATTCCTGACGCTAGAAGAAAGTTATTAGCAGATCAAGATTATTTTTCAATACCAATGAACGAAATGTTTTTTGACCAAAATGAATATGACAAAATGTCACAAGTTATTCAGGATAGTGGTCAGCAGATGGTTACAACTGAAGTGGTATTCGTAAAACCTCAAATTAGAAAATATAGTATGGATATTAATATTAGATACTTTGAGGGTTATACAAAACAAGAAATATTTGTTAATGTTAGAAAGGCAGTAAGTGATTATATGCTTAACATTACAAGAAGAGATAAATTACCTAAGTCGGATATTGTGTATATCCTTGAAACGATTGATGGTATTGACGCAGTTAATGTGAGATTTATATCTGAAACAGAAGAGACCGCAAGAAGGTTAGGCTATTATGAGTCTAAAACTGTTACAGTTATACCACAAGAACCTGTAGTTCTAGAAGAAATAGGTAACGGCAAGCAAAAATATATTTTCTTTAAGCAAGTGGAAGAGGTTAAGACCGTAACTGTCGATGAGACAACTGCCATTCCATATACTGTAGCTGGTTTAGACGAGTGGGGTGATATTATCATGGAGAAGGAGGAAGTCGCAGTCTTTAGAGGCGGGTGGCAAGACCGAGATGGTGATGATATTATCGATGACGCGTTAATGAATGCAGAAGCTGCGCTTTCAGTTAATTTTGATGCTGTCGCTGTACCTAGAACTATTTACACTAGAGTACAGGCTGGAAATAGAAAAGCCTTAAAATAATGTTATTTAAAGATTTACTAGTATATAAACGTAAGAGACTATATAAAATCTCTAAACATAGAAAGGACGATAACGTTAACGTTAAGTACGACTATAAAAAGAATGGCTTATTAGATAAGCAAATGTCTCCTCATATTAGAAGAAATCAAACAATGAGAGAGTTTCTTATATTTGTTAATGATTATATGATTGCTTTACTAGATCAGGTTAGATTCTTAAAGAATTTCGGTAATTTTACAGTAGAAAAAGACGAAGAAAGAACTAGATAATATGTGGAATAATTTAAGATTTTTTAACGGTACAATTTCAGAACTGCAATTAGAGCAAGATGTTGATGGGGTTTGGACAGGATCTGTTTATTTACCAGAGGTATCTGCTGCTTTATATGAAACTGTAAACCTATTTATTGTCGAAGAATGTTTATTTAATGGCGATGCTGTTATTAATAAACCACTTGCTCCTAATAGCAATTTTACGTCTATTGATTTTAGTTGGGAAAACTTAAAACCTGATGAATCTGAAGATGTTATTATGTATGGCATGAGATATGGTGATAACGGTGCGGCTTATGTAAAAGAGCTTAAAACTCAAACATGGGAATTTGGGCCAGCGGACACAGTTATTTCACAAGATGCTAATTACCTAAAGACTATTAATACAAACCTAAATACGGGTATTCAAATTAATATTGCAATATCTTCTGAGCATCCTGGAATTCACAAGAGAGTTTTACAAGTTAAATCAGGAGATTCAATTATTGCAAGAATTAAATTTTATGGTGAAGTTGAAACTGAAGATGATAGATTTAAAGTATTACTTGCGAATCTAGGAGCATCTTTAGAATCTGAAGACTTTATGATATTTAAGTCTCATGATATTTCTGAGATGCACCCTGATTATCAACTATTAAACCAAAAGAGAAAAGAGATGTTATTAGAGCTTAATAACATTAAGCCTTTTGTTGGAACATATAAAGCCATTTTAAATGCTATTGACTTTTTTGGATATGATAAGATTACACTTAAAGAGTATTGGATTAATGTAGATAATGGATCAAGGACTTTTGGTAAGTTACATGCAATCCCAGTACCTAACTCATCTGTAAGAGGTGAGATGACTAGAAAGAGGTTAAGATTTAAAGTACCTTCTAAAACACAAAAGAAAACTAGTAGGTTCTCATTAGTATACAGATTAAATGAGCCTAATGGAACTTATGACCAATGGGATTTTGCTAACGTTGATGAAGTCTTTGACTTTACACCAGAAGAAGTCCTAATTAAATTATACGGTTTAAAGAATAGATTACAAAGAGATTTTTTACCCCTCGAAGCTAAAATTGTAGATATTACAGGTGAAGGTGATTATTTCACTCAAAAGAATATAAACATGTGGAAAATCCAAAACCCAATTGGATTATTTACAGAAGGACACAGAGTTAAATTTGATATTTGGCCAAAAGATAGAGATCTTTTTATTGAAGATACATCAATGGTTTTAAAATCAACATTAGATCAAAATGATGCTAATAATAATTATGATAGATTCTTAGAGCTTGGAATTGGAAACGAAAGCACGTTACATAATGTTGCAAGAACTGAGGAAAGACAGATATTTGAAAACTTTTATGATTCTTATCATAACAGAAATATGGAATCATATAACTCAAACTTTTCACAAACTAATATTCCAATAGGATGCCCTGTTATTTTAGACTCAAATGAGTCTTGGGATGATATTTGGGATGAGGCTACTTTTGTATGGGATGATGCTGTTGATGCAAATGATAAATTAAAAGTAACTTGGAACAATTGGTATAAGAGATGGGTTTATGAAATTGAATGGATTGTTGATGGACCTAATGGATTTCATCAAGAATACAGAGGTCCTGTTGATTACCTAGATGCTGACGGCCTAGTGGTTGACGACTATAAAAGATTACCTATTACTCTACCTTATGTTGGAAGTTATACAGTAGAAATGAGATTATATGATTTATTTGGACACATGTCTTACTATAAAAAATCAGATCTTTTTGAAGTTAAATTAAAAGAACTAGAATTATACGGAGTGTATAAGTGGCTAGAGACTGATGCAAAAGGTAACGCAATTCCATGGAATTCTAAAACATTAGACTGGGACTTATCTGGAGGCTATTGGGATATGCCACAGGACAATACACAAAAAGTGGAAGATACTATTGCAACTTTATACCAAACCCTAGACAGAGCCAACTATTTGCATACTGATACAGAGGACCAAGGTATAAGATTTTCAATGGTAAGAAGACATAAGGATCTTTTTTCAGATACAGGTTATTCTGAAACTACCGGTCCATATCAATGGGAAGAATGTAAATTTAGATGGAAAGATACTGAACATAACTGGTGGGATAACTTAAGAGTTGGACCAGACTTGACAGCCTCTTTTAAAATAGATTGGATTGAACAGGGTGATAAATTAATTATTACACATAAAAACCCAACTACAAACGTGATTAGAACAGGAACTCATACTATTTTAGGTGATACTCCACAATCTGTAAATGATATTACTGGTTGGCTAAATATCGCTAAAGAATTAGAGTCTTCTAACGATCCTGTAATTTCAAAGTTTAACTATAATCCTGTATTTAAGGATTTAGATTCAGACGATGATATAGATATGGATGACCAGTTCTATTATATTTTATGTACTGGACAAGAGTATTCTAAAAACTATGATTTTGAAACGGTAGCGATCGATACAGAATCTAATATTTCTGCAATAAGCGGAGAGGTTCACGTTGTTCACTATAACCCAACGTGGGATAATTTAAAAGTATTTAAAGATTATGCTGTAGTGGAAAGATCTACGCATTTGACTATATCAACTGACATTTCTAAGTTTCCTGGTGCTAGAAAACCAAAATGGACTATCACCAATATAACTAACCCAGAAATCAATGATATATACTATAATAATATGTGGCTTACTTACATTTTTCAAGAACCCGGGGAATACTCGATTCAACTGGAAGCTGAAGACACGTATGGAAATAAGAACGTTGTAAAACGCAACATGTTAAAAGTAAAATAAATATAAAATGGCAAACATTACTGAAATTTTAGGTACAGATTCGGTTTCATCGACAAGACCAGTTATTAATAGTAACTTTGAATTGTTAAATGACGAATTAGCGTCTGTAACAGCATTATTAAACCCTGTGACTGGAGTCTTAAGCGGTTTAACATCTGCTACAGCACAACAACTTAGTGTAGTTGATGGTACAACTTTATTCGTTGTAAATTCATCAGGTGCTCAAATTGGTACAGCTGCAACATTTACTAGCGCTGCTACATTTGGTGGTTCAATCATCAAATCTGGAGTCGTTGGATCTGCAACTGATGCAACATCTAACTTAGCACCTTCTAGTTTAAATAAGGGCACATACTTTATTGATGGTAACTTCGTACTCCCTGTTGGAGTTGATGGACAAGAAGTTACATTCATTAACGTAGCAAGTGCACAAGTTTCTATTACACCTGGAACTGGTGTTGAAATAGGAGCAGCTGGAATCGCGTTAACTGCAGTAAATTCAACTGTAACACTTAGATGTTTTAACACTAAATGGTATGTAGTAGCTTCTAACCAAGCAACAATATCATAATTAAACAAAAACCGAACTGTAGATGGCAACTCCGTTAGTTAGAATACCACAGCCGCAAGGTGGCACGATGTATGCTTTTGCATCATCGGCAAGAGATATTACCAGAGCGTTTAACAGTGCTGATATTAATTTTGAGTTTAGTAAATATGCTTTACTAGACTTACCTGATTTCACACAATCTGTTAATGGCGCAAACGCAATAGATTTTCAATTAAATCTAAAGCAACCTTCTGGTCAACCTTATGTCGCATCGATGCCGAACGTGGATTTCGCACAAACATTTCAAAACTACGCATTAAATTTAGAAGAGATACTTTTAAATGACGATGATTATGACCCAATTATTTTGCAATCAGATGCAGAAAAAATCTTTTTTAAGTGGTTATCATCTTTAGGTGCAATTGACTTTAGACCTTCAGATTCTAACGAATCTTCGACAGGTGCATACGCGGAGAACGATAACGCAATTTTAGGTGGGGCAAACTATGATAGGGTAGTGAAGTACTTAGGTAGCATCGACGCAGAGAATGACGTTGCATATCAAGGCAATACTTATCATGAAGTTTATATTAACGTACCAACATCGGTAGGTTATACACCTCAGGTGCTGTTTAAGCCTACTGAATATAACACATCAGCAACTAAATTATATCCTAGTGATGTAAACGCTGTAAATGTAGAAGGTAGAGAGGGTCAAACTCACCCAGATCCTAATATTGACTTATTACCAATCGTAGATCAATATACTGAAAATTCAGGACCGTACTACGATGTACAAACAAATTCTACAAATTCTGTACAAGTTGATTGGGACACCCTTTCTTATGAGCAGATTCAAAATAATCCAGACGTTAAGTCACTATTGGATTATGCAAAGACTGGACAACAGTTCAGATTTAATGCCGTTTTAGTATACTATGATTTATATAGCTCTTCTGTACCTGCTAATAGATCTACAAACTTATATGGTATCTTAATATTAGATGATATTACAGATGCTTATGGACCTGGATCTAAGATCCACGAACAAATTAAATTTAAACCTAATGAAGTAACAGGCCTAAACGGGAATGCTTACTCATTAAAGTTAAACCTTAAATTCAATTCATCTCTTGATAATGTAGGTGTTGAGACTAGTGTAAATGATTTTACTACATTCTCTATGGATTTATTCATGGACACTACTACAGCGCTTGAGAACGCGACTGATTTATTATTACAGGCTAATAATAGATATGGTAAAATTGCTGATAGGTTAACTAGTTTAGAAAATATTATTCTAGGAACAGCTCAAGCAGCTCAACTAGAATCTAGAATTCAAGAATTAGAAGATGACTTTACAGCATCCTCGTTACAATTACAAGATTCAGACGCGTTGTTAGATTTAATTAATAATGCTCATGGTAAAATTAACCAATTAATTGACGGAACAATCCCAGTAGAATTACAATATAATACAGATGTAATATTTGGTGGTAAAGGTACTACTGTTGATAAATCAATAGCTGGTAAAATTAAAGTTAATAATGAGGTTGAAGGTTACGTAGTATCTGATTTATATAAATGGGATATTGCTTCTAAAATCACAACTGGAGCGCTAACATCGTCAAATTTATTTGATAATTCACAGGCTAATCAATATGGAGTATGGGCTCAACTAAACCTTTACACTAATAGATTAAGTCTGAATAACATATTAAACAACGAGTCACTAAATAGTAGCCTAGATATATACATTGATGATTCTACCAACGGTTGGAAGAAGGGTCAAGTGTTTAAAATAGCGATAGATACTATTGATATAAATGGTAATAATATTAAGATCTTAACTAACGCATCAGGCGGTTGGATTAATATTGCCGACATCGACCCATCACAGTTAATAACGACTAAACCTTACATTGAACTGGTTTGTATAGACCCGATCAACTATGTATTTGAAGTAGATATTTTAAGATAATATGAACACTAACAACTCCATATCTAATTCCTTAAAGAAACTTTTAGAGATTAATACTAATTCTCTTAAAACGTTTGAAAGAATCAATGAAGCAGTAACTACTAATGCGAAGAATATTCCATTAGAGATATTAACCGACGAGGGTACTAAAATAGTATCTGTACCTGGGTTTGGCTATATGAAGCAAGAACTAGAGAGATTAGATAATAATCTTAAAGCACTTGCCGGATTAGGTAAAGGAAGTACTAAGGTTAAATTACCGGATGGCACGTTTCAAAATATTATTACAACTGCATTAAAGACTCCTGCTAACGATATTACTATTTTAGCTAGACCAACTGCGTTTGCGTCTAAGCCAAATTATTTTGCAGAAGATTTCTTAAACCCAATGTTGACTACAACTATTGATGTAAGTGGGCAAATACCAAATGATACAGAGAGAGTTCTTGTTAAAAGAATCTTATTTGATGGGACAAATCAAGTTGCTGTAGATTTCTTTAATGAAAACTATAGAAACCAAGATGATGTTGATTACTTAACAGCGATTAGAGATATTGTCAATAACAATATAGCATATACTCTTGATGAAGAGATGAGAGATATGCCATATAGGACTACTCAATATACTGGAAGATTTGACGTGTTATCAATTTCAAACTCTAAAAGAGAGGTTATTGAAAATGGTGTAACTATAAAAAGATCTATTAAACTATATACATTAGATGGTTTAACTTATTCTGATAATAATAAAGATTTAGATCAGACTGAATTATTACGCGTAGGAGATCAGTTAATGGTCACTGGCGGTTCAAAGAACACTAGGTATATAATTGACAAGCTAGATGCTTCAACAAGACAGGTAGAGCTTAGATTAGTTGAGGGTTATGAGTCTATTAAAATAGGAGCAGGTGCTTTATCAGTATACAAGTCAGAGGATAACAATTTAAATATTGAAGTTCCTGTAGGATTTGATGAAAGAATTTTAATGTTCGTAAAAGCGATCGATCCTGAATCAAAAATATTAGCGGAAAAGTGGTCTCCTGGTGTTGGATTCTACTCAAACGATTTAGAGGTATTACAAGAAGATGGAAGTATTATTTTCTTATCAGAATTTTACAAAGAAAATGTAGCTGATTTTGGTAAGTTTATTACATCTATTAAAGAGGATAATATTCCACCGGCAACGGTTGGTGTAACGCCAGATGCTCCGGAATTAAATGGAGAGAACTTTAAGGTAATTCAAATTAATAAACACTTAACTGAAAATGATGCTGCCGATAAAATTAAGAAATTATCTGCTGATAAATTATCTGTACAAGAGGCTATTAAAAAGCTAGATGAAACAATAACTAAAAAGAGATCTGTTATTGCTAGTACTAAATATGCATCTAGAGTTCAAAAGGATAAAGATAAAAATGAATTACAAGCTCTAATAGAAGAGAGATCTTCTGAGGCAAAGTTATATAACTCGATTGTAACTCAAATACAAGCGTTATCTTCTTCGTCTAATGCACAAAACATTAATCCTAAATATAGAGTTAGAGGTTTCTGGAAAGTACCTACAGCAAAACAAGTTGCAGATACGTTAGATCAAGAAGTTGTACAGTTTATTGTACAATATAGATACTTATCAACATCTGGTAAAGCAGCAGAGGCTTCACAATTAAAGTTTACTGTTGATGGTAGAGATCAATCTGCTATTTTCTCAAACTGGAATGAACATAAAGGTAAAGTAAGACAAAGAGCTAAAACTATTAGTAGTGATGGCACAATAGCAGAAAAGTTTACATGGCAAGAGAGTAAGATTGAAGATGGTCAAGAGATTAACTTTAATCAATTAGATATTGCAATTAACCAGGGTGAGTTAGTAGAAATTAGAGTTAAATCTGTTTCTGAAGCTGGTTTCCCAGCTAATCCAATAATTTCTGATTGGTCAGAGCCAGTTACTATTTCATTCCCTGAAGAAGAAATTGATACAACAGATGTGGCTGCAGTAGTTCAAGTAAATACTGCTGAATTAGCTAAAGTACAAATTACAGAAGAGTTAACAGGCCAAGGTGTATTTACACACGTTAGTGATGCATTTACTGCAAACGAAAACTATTATGCTCACGTGGCAACTAATATTGCATCCGGATTCTTATCTCCAGAACAAAAACCAATTTCTGTATATGATAAAATAGCAGAGCTTGAAGCTCAGATTGCTGGACTTAAAGGTACGGTTGAAGCTGAGGTTGGAGAATTAGTTGTTAAGATTGTTGCGGAAGATGGAACAGTAACAAGTATTACTAAAGATACTACAACTCAATTATTTGCTGGTTATTATGTAGACGAGGTTGCTGATTTAACGGTTAGAAAGGGACATATTGTTACTAAGACTTTTAAATTACAATTAGAAAATAGTAAATCAACTAAACTAGAATTAGTTTCTAGATTAATAGGCGATAGGTCAAAACCTGTTTATAGATCTATTAATACAAGTTCTAATGCAAATACAAATAAGTTTGGTATTGAAAATGAAACAGATAGTTCGATTGGCGCAATTGATACTAAAATAGAAAGAGATAATTATTATCAAGAAGAGGGTAATTATGATTTAGTTCCTATTCAGTATCAAAACATTTCGACTGAAGATTTTACATTAACTTCAGATGCTCCATATCAATCTGCTCAGAGAAGAGGTCAATTTATCTACAGTAGATTTATGGATATTGCAAACCAAACTCCACACTATATGACATCTGCTATTGGTAATGAAGGCAATAGTGATATTGTTAATTACGAGCATGCTTTAGCAACATACGGTTCTGGTTCTGGTTCTGGAAATGAATGGCCTAATGGCGCCGCAGCAGAAGATAATAATAATAATTTTATTTGGTCCGGAGACTTTACTGATATAAGCGCAGGGTCATGGAGTAAGAGTTTAGTAAATGTATCTCCTATTAGTTCAGTAACGGTTAATGAATATAATTCAGGATTATTTGTACACAAAGACCACCCTAATCTGGCTAATATATGGGATAGTGCTAACAATGGAGGAACTTATGATTTCGTATCAGTGGTTAACAACATGATATTTTCAATGCCTAAGACTGCAACATTAGCAACTGGATCAACTTTATTTAGTATTTTTGGTGCACAATCAGATAGTAATAACCAAACTCAAGCTAAGCAACAATTAGCATACCACCAGGGTAGAGACTTATTTGGTACTGGTATTACTGAAAGGCCTTTAAAAATGTCATTTGAAGCAAACGACCAATATATGTTAGGTGGTAAATCATGTGGTGCATTCTTATTCATGTCGCCAGTAAATATTGATACACTAAAAGTAGGTGGTGAAACTAAAAGATCTTCTAAGCAGATAAATGCTAAAAAAGATAATGAATCAAATGCAATTTCTGTAGATATTGTATTCCAATATAGAATGACTGATTACTTTGGTAATGAAGATTCAATTGATACTGGTAGAGTTGGTGGTTTTGCTAGACTTGCATACAATAACTTAACGTATACTAAGAAAATCGGCTTAGACATTTTTGACAAATATGGCGAACAATTTTCGTTTGACTTAGAAGTGTTTGCAAAGTATGGTCCAAAAGGAAGGAATTTGAATTCAGTTAAGGCAGCCAGATTATTTAGATAATATATAACCTAATGTTAGGTGAATATATAATAGAGGAGAGATTCTCTAGAAAATAGATATTAATAATTAATGGCTGCTATACAAATAGATTTAAGAGATACTAGTTACGAATTGCTTGCCAACGCGCAAGCTGAAGTTCAAGCTAATCCTGTATATACAGGAACCGTAACATCGGTATGGTATGATAATAGTGTAACGCCAAATTTAGGGGCGGGAACTAAGTTTTATACTTCCGACGCACTTTCAACAGAGTTTAATGGTAATGCAACTGGTAATACTCCGGACTTTTGGATCTCAGACGCTCCAAATGAATATATTCTACAAATCGGTAGCAACGGTGTTGTATCTACAATAAACAACTGGCCTGCACCTATAACAACAACTAATTACGAATTTAGAAATACAGGCTATGCAGACTACAACGCAGCAGTCGCAGCCGCTAAGTTAAATCCTAAACCAAATGCTATTGCTAGTTTAGAAACTGTTAATGCAACAGGTACTACCAGTAATGATATTGTTTACGTGGGACATGCAAATCAGAATGCAACCTTTGATGGTAACGATCAATTCTGGATTGAAGATGACGGCCGACAAATATGGGAAGTAGCAGGTGATGGCGGCGTGCTTAGTGTCCAAGATATGCCTACATGGAATTGTGCTACTGATATATCATATATTGGCGCTGACCCAAGTGGATCTGGTGTAAACACCGCAGGAGATGTAATTACAATTACATACGGACCAGATATTTCTGGTGGTAATATGCCAGGCCTAATTGAAGTTAGGATAGGGAGTGATAGTACGGGTACAATTGTACAAGACGCGAATACTAGTACAGGGTTTGTAGAAAACGAAAATACATATTGGGTTAAATTTTCACTACCAAGCGGTTGGAGTGGAGCAGATTTAGATGGTAATAAAGCATGTGTAATGACTAGTGTGGCTGTACAATCATCTGCTACAACGACTGAAGCTACAACGACTGCTGCGACGACATTACCTGAATATACATGTGCTGTTGCTGGAATTTCAATTGCACAAGGTATAACAG
>JAAHTG010000544.1_pt1 | contig 31965 bp, 22 predicted proteins | sample 6116081 | NCBI WGS metagenome assembly JAAHTG01 (sample SAMN13939989, study PRJNA603662) | sponge metagenome | isolation source: marine sponge | host: Mycale hentscheli | place: New Zealand | collected 2005 | reverse complement strand
TTGGGAAGATGTTAAATATTTTACAAGTCGTAAAAAACTTTCATATACTAATCGTGATGGTGATCATGATTCTTGGGTATATGTTTTATCAAATCCTTCTCAACCCGGAATACTTAAAATTGGATATACTAGTAGTACTCCCGAAGAAAGAGCAAGACAATTATCTAACGCAACCGGTGTTGCTTTACCATATGAAGTTGAATTTGCTTATAGTTGTTGGAATGGGTTAGAACTTGAAAAAGATATCCACGAAAGATTAAATGAATATAGACTAACTAAACAACGTGAATTTTTTCAAGTTGATTTAGAAGAAGCTAAAGAAATTATTGAAGAAATAGGAAAGAATTATGCGTAAATATTTGGCTCCCCAGGAGACCTTTCGTATATTTATGGCATATTAATAATTTAAAAATTAAGGTTATATGACAGAATTACAAAATTTTATAGATGAAATGAGGAGTACTAGTAGTGCTACCGATAAAGTCGCGATTATAGCGCGTAGTTCCGCGTTTATACATAAAGTATTAGAATATACTTATAATCCATTTAAACAATACTATACTACAAGTAAAACGTGTAAGAAAAATAGTGATAAATGTTACTATGATAGTAATGATTTATATCCATTTGAATTATTAGATTCATTATCAGATAGAAAATTCACAGGTCATGAAGCAATTGCATTAGTTAATGGTTGGGTTGAAAATACTGAATGTGGTGAGTTATTATATAGAATTATTGATAAAAATTTAGACATTAGAGCTGGTGATAAGGTAATTAATAAAGCAATACCCGGTTTAATCCCTACTTTCTCAGTGGCTCTAGCACAAGAATATAAGGGTAAATGTAATTGGAATGATAGTTGGTATGCTTCTAGAAAATTAGATGGTGTTCGTTGTTTAGCTGTTGTTGATTTTGAAGGTAAATGTACACTTTATTCTAGAATGGGTAAAGAATTAACTACATTAAATAAAGTAAAAGAAGCTATTGAAAAAACAAATGTTATAAATCAAGTATTTGATGGTGAGATTTGTTTAGTAGATGAAGATGGTAATGAAGATTTTCAAGGTGTAATGAAACAATTAAGACGTAAAGATCATCAAATAGAAAATCCTGTGTTTATGATATTTGATATGATCCATAAACCAGATTTTGATAAACAAAAGGGTGATTTGGTTTTAAGTGAAAGATTACGTACATTAAGGGGTTGGTTTAATAGTAGAAAAACTATTGATAGTACTTTACGTTATTGTCAGCAGTATGAAATAACTGATGATCAACATTTTGAAACTTGGAGTAAAATATCTAGTGATAATAAGTGGGAAGGATTTATGATACGTAAAGATGTTGGTTATGAAGGTAAACGTAGTAAAAATTTACAAAAAGTAAAGAAATTCTATGATGCCGAGTATAAAGTTATTGATTTTGATGTTGATAACCATGAAGTAGTTAGAGATGGCAAATCAGAAACACTTAAAATGTTATCACAAGTATGGATTGAACATAAAGGTCATAGAGTAAAAGTTGGAAGTGGTTGGACTCAAGAACAACGATTACAATATATGGATGGTTCAATTATAGGAAAAATAATTACAGTACAATATTTTGAGGAAACCAAAAATGATAAAGGTGGTATATCATTAAGATTCCCAACAGTTAAAATAGTACATGGGGATAAAAGAGAAGTATAATTATAATAAATTTTAAAAATGGCAGTAATAAAAAAACCAAGTAAGAAAAAAGAATATAAAGAAAATAATGATACCTTAGTTACATTTGGAGAAGAAGCTTACACAATGCGTAAGGATGATCCACGTACAGAAGAGGCTATAAAAAAATCTAAAGAATTAAAAGAAGCTAAAATGAGAGAATTAATTAAAAACGGTGCTTCTATTTTTGAAGGATTAAATATGAGTGATAAGAGAGGTGAAGATGAAACTTATGAAGAGTATAAGAATAGAAGAACTACCAATAATAATTTAAAGAAAATTTATAAAAAATTAGGACCTGAAGAATGTAGAAGACAATTTCCTATGGGGTTTAATTATGCTCTCCAACAAGCAGTTATAACTAATCATGAAAAAGCAACTAAAATACAAGAAAAAAAATAACAAAATATGACAAAAGAAAATTCACAACCTATTACTATGGAAGAAATGAATCAATTACATGATGAGTGGTGGGCAAGTTTATCAAATGAAGAAAAAGAAAAACTATATAATGAAATGGTCGAATCAGAAATTCAATATTATAACGATAAAGCAGACCAATAATAAAACGGGGGATTAGCTCAGCTGGCTAGAGCGCTTGCCTTGCACGCAAGAGGTCATCGGTTCGACTCCGATATTCTCCACAAGTATTAACCTAAATATATAAGAAATGAATATTAAGAATATGTATAATAAGATGATTGATATGACTAATATATTTGGGTTGTTTGTACCAGGTGAAGAACTTGATGGTACTAAAACCGCTACTAACTTAGATGAATTAAAAACAAAACCTATATTCCATGTAGGAATGTATAAAAAATTAATTCTAAATCATCTAAATTTCAACACTAAAGTCCTTAATTTCTTTAAACAATCTAATCAAGAATTTGATGTAGATGATATTAGAGAAGCTGGAGAATACGTTGTATTTAATAGGGCTTGGTCTTATATATCTAACGTAGATATTAAAAATAAGGGTTATATCGACGCACTTAAACATTATTCTGACGATGAATTTTATTCAACACTTGATATGGGAATAGAATTTTTTCAACAAGATGAATTATATGAAAGGTGTGCGTTTTTACTCAAAATAAAGAAAAAATCATTAAAACTTAAAAAATAGTTTGGAACCCCAAAGTACTTTTATTAAATTCGATATACAGGGATTTAAAGAAATGAGAGAATAAGGGATATAGAGATAAAGGGGTACAAAGGTACCCATAACATTAACATAAATAAATATAATATGGCATTACGCAACCCAGAGACAATCGTTCGTCTAACAACCAGAATACAGGGTAATCTAACTAATCTAAAACTAATTGTAAAATCACAACAACCAGTTGAGGATTTTATTAAAAAAGTAGAAGACACAGAAAACATCCTTAGAGATTTAGAAACTACATTAGAAAGAGAACACGCAGGATTAAGAAACGGATAAAATAAAATAAAAGTTATGAGTATACCAGCAGAAAAAATATCATCAAATTGGGAAACATTCCAAGGATATATTAATAAATACATCACAGGAGATAGAAAGGACCAATTATTAAAATTCTATAACAAACATCAGGATGAGTTAGTACTTATGCCTGCCTCACATAAAAAAGCATATCATAATGCATTCCCAGGAGGGTATATTGATCATGTTAATCGTGTTATAGAATGTGCTTTACAACTACACAATGTATGGGAAAAAATGGGAGCCGATACTACTACATATACTGTAGAAGAATTAGTATTTGCTGCTATTAATCATGATTTAGGAAAAATGGGTGATGGTGTTGAGTATTCACATTTACCTTCTAAAGATGAATGGAGAAAGAAAAACATGGGTGAAATGTACCAATTTAATAAGAAAATAGCTTATATGTCTGTACCAGATAGATCTATTTTTCTACTAACTCAAGAAGGTATTAAATTATCCTATAATGAACATTTAGCAATTAAACTCCATGATGGTTTATATGACCCAGCTAATGAATCATATTTTAAAAGTTTTATGGTTGAAACAAAACCAAGAACTTCATTAATTTATATTATACACCATGCCGATATGATGGCTGCAAGAATTGAATTTGAAAAAGAATGGTTACCGACATTTAAAAATAATGTGGAGTCACCAAAGAAAAATTATACATTGAAGTCAAATAAAAAAACAAGTGTTAAGTCTAAAGCCTTAAATACTATAAAAAGTGAAGGACTTAAAAATTTATTTGATAAATTATGATAACAGCAATAGTAATACTTTCAATAATAGTCGTGGTTTTAGGATTTACGACTATTAATCTATTACGCAAGAATGAAAAACAAGAAGATATTCTATTAGGATATCTTAAATATTTAGATAATATATCTAGAGTAATCGAGGTTTCGGATGAAAAAATCAAAAAAGTAGACATTAAGGGTTCATTTGAAGGAGACGACGAAATAGGATATTTCTTTAAAACAATTAAACAAATCCAAGAAATTCTTAATGATTTTAACATTAAAAAAATCTAAGAATAAATGGATCACATAATAGAGAAGAATAAAAGAGAGAGAAAAGGACGGGTATATTTTTCTAAAGAAACTGAAAACAATATAGTTTTATATAATAGTTTAGACCCTATTAAAGATGCTGATAAAAGAAGTGATATATATCAAGATCATATTCACTATCCCTTTTATAAACTTACTCAAAATATAATTCATACATTTAAATTTTACTATACTGAAGTAGAAAATCTAGAACATCTACAACATGAATTGATGGTGTTTTTATTATCTAAAATCCACTTATTCAATCCAGCAAATGGAGCTAAAGCTTATTCTTACTTTGGTACTATAGTTAAAAGATGGTTAATAGTATATAATACTAAAAACTATGGTAAAAAAATTAAAAATATACAAATAACAGATTTAGCTAATTATTCTAATTTAGATTCATCAGAACCAGGATTTATTACATCTCAAAAAATGGATGAAAGTGTAGATAAAGTAATACAAGGTGAATTTGAAGGTGATGAATTATCTAATCAAGGATATAAATATGAAGATAAATTATCTATTTTTATAGATCAATATGTTGAAGAATGTACTGAAAACATATTTACAATTTTTCCTAAAGGCAATGATGCTAAAATAGCAGATGCTATACTTGAATTATTTAGAAAGAGAGATGCTATTGATGTTTTTAATAAAAAAGCACTTTACATCTATATTAGAGAAATGATTGATGTTAAAACACCTAAAATTACTAAAATTGCCAATGTTTTATATGGGATATTTAAGAAAAAATATTTATTTTATTTAGATCAAGGATATTATCCTACCTCAAAGGTTTAGTTTTTTTATATTTATAACCAAAAATTATGAGCCAATTAGATTCAATTATATTTGGGGATAAAAAATTTTCGGACATCTTAGAAGAAATATACAATAACCAAAAGAAAAAATCAGAACAGGTAACTGCATTAATATCAGAATTAAAACCATTAGTTAATGAAATTGGAGATGCTACTTTAATAGTACCTTTAATAAAAGAATATATGGAAATAGGAGTTAAAAATGATGACGCTTTGATTAAAATGGCTACTATCATTCAAAGAGCTGTTAATAGTTCCAATGAAGATGGTGGGTTAGGAATAACAGAAGATGAAAAAGATGCTTTACTTGCTGAAATGGAAAAAATACAATCTATAAAAGATAAAGAATAATGCCTAGAGAATCTCTTTTTGGATTTTTAAGATCATCTCTTAATAATGTTGGGATAGGATCTTCTGGAGTTATATCATCCGCTAGGGTAAAATATGTTATGCTTGAGGGTGAAACCCACCCAGAGTTATGGAAAGAATATGGAGAATATCAATCCGTTGGAGGGATATTTTTTGTTGAATTAGAAAATCCAAATCCTGATCCTGATTTTACAACAGATGCATTTGCGCTTCCTTTATTTCCTAATGTTACACATATACCAGTAGAAAATGAAATAGTATATATAATAACATTACCTAGTAATAATGTGCAAGCTAATGTAAATAGTACAGCCTATTATTATTTTCAACCTATTAATATATGGGGTAGTGTTCATCATAATGCTATTCCCGATCCTGTTGGAAATTTGTTTGGTAGAAGTGATAGTGCCCAAGCTAATGATTATCAAAAAACAGAAGGAGGTACTATAAGAAGAGTTACTGATGGAGGTACTGAAATTGATTTAGGTGATAATTTTAATGAAAGAATAGATGTAAGAAATCTTCAACCTTATGAAGGAGATATTATATATGAAGGTAGATGGGGACAATCATTTAGATTTGGTTCTACTGTATCAGGAAGTATACCACCAAATCCATGGTCTAAAAGTGGAGAAAATGGAGACCCAATAATGATTTTAAAAAATGGTCAACATGAAGAAGATACTAAACCTTGGGTACCTCAAGTTGAAGATATCAATACAGATGCTTCAAGTATTTATTTGACTTCAACTCAATTAATCCCAATATCAGGTTCGTCCATAAATTATGAATCTTATTTTTCACCACCAATAGCTTTAAATGAATATAATGAAGAACAAGTAATACTAAATTCAGGAAGATTATTATTAAATTCTAAAACAGATTCAATTTTATTAAGTTCATTTAAAACAATAAATTTAAATGCTGTTAATAGTGTTAATATAGATTCACCTTCAACCGTAATTAAATCTAAAAGTATAGCTTTAGGAGATAAAAATGCTTCTGAACCTATGATATTAGGTAATAAATTTTTAACTGATTTTGAAACATTATGTACAGATATGAATTCATTAGCATCAGCTTTACAATCAAATCCAATTGGAGGACCTGGTAAAATATCACCCCCAGTACTTGGAATTATACCACCGGCAGCTAGTTTAGCTCAATCAGCTGGTGAGATGTTAAGTAAAATAAGACAATATAAATCAACTGTAACAACTAGTAAATAATGGGTTTAGATAGAGTAGCATTAAGACAGGTAGTAACAGTTGCCAAAAATTCTAATAGATTAAAAAAATCTATTAAGGATATGGAGAATAAAGTTATTGATAAAGGATTAGAGTTAATTGAAAAAGCTGGAATTAATCCAAACACTTTACCTATAGATGTTCGTTCAGTTTTAAGAGGAGAAGCTCCAACAGTAGATTCAAGTAGATTATTAACTCCTGCAGTTATATGTTCTCAACCTTTAATGACTGTTCAACAAAAAGAAGAAGTAACAAGATTAATTACAGGTGCTCAAGATCAAGTAACAAGTATATATGATACTACAAATTCAATAAAAGAAACAGTACTTAGTCTTCAAACACCTGTTGTACAGCTTCAAGATAAAACACAACCAGTTACAAATACTATAAATACAGTATCAGATATAGTTCAAATTATAAAAATATTAGCCATACCAACCTCATTTCCCCCAGGTGCTGGAGTACCTTTATCTGTACCTAATACTTTCGCCTCTACTTTAATTACATTAGGAGAATTATTAGAAGCAGCTAGAGCAAGTGTTAATTTAATTCCAACTGCTACTACTACATTAGTAAATTTACTTAATAGTGTTACAACTCCATTAAATAGATTAAATTTAGTAATAGATCCTTTTGTAAATGTATTAGCAATGATTAAAGCAGTAACAGATCTTCAAGATGCTTGTCCTCTTTTAACACAGGAACAAATAGATGGTAATAAAGCTACTTTAATGTCAAATATTACTGGCCAATTAGCAAATTTAGATTCAAATTTTGCTACGGGTATAGGTAATGTTTTAGAAGAACGATTAGCACCTAATGCGGCAAATCCATATGTTTATAAAAATTTTAAATTTGTATTAGAAAACAACCCAGTACAAGAATTTTCATTTCCATCTAGAAGAATAAAAGCAATAAGACCTAATGCTATTGGTGTAAGTGATGGTATAAATGGATCAGGTGCACCTATAATAGTTTTTAATAACAATCCTACAACTAATCCTGAATTAGAAGAAGGAGCATATTCATTTGCTTCAAATATAAATGTATTAATTGCGGAAGCAAAATTTGCAGTTGATGTTTATACTAGTAATATAACTATTTGGACACCACCTCCAGTAAGAGATAGAGTAAGTGGATCATCTGGTACTTACATTACTAGTGGAGATGAAGCATATCAACAACAATATTTAGAACAATTTGGTTTTACACCTTCATCTACTACTCAAGCACTACCTACATTTATTAGATATGGAGGTACATCAGTGAATTTAAATGGTTCTGCAACAGATATAGAATATGGAGCTGAGGCTTTAATTGGTGGTAGAGTTGGTAGTGTTGTTAATACTTTACCAATTTCATCTTACATTACATCAGGAACAATACAAGTTAATAGACCAGTTAGTATTAAACTATCTACGTTTGGAGGGAATGGATTTTCAAATCAAACAACTGGGGGTAGTGGTAGTTTAGGATTTACTGAATCATTACTAACAATAAGAAGATCATTTGCAATACAAGATAATATTAATCCTTATACAGGTAGAGTAGCAGGCTTTGATCAAAGTAGAATTGATGATTTTATTGCTGAAAATGGTGGCGGATCAATTCAAATATTACAAACTTTATATCAAACTTTTACAGAAGATACCTTAGATCTTAACTTACTACCTAATTCAGATGTAACAGAAGACATTACAGGTTTAAGTTATGCTGAAAAATTAAAATTTGTAAAAGATGAGTATTTTGGTCCAACTGGAAGAAGAACTGGAAACACAACTGCAAATAACATTTATAATCGGGGTCAAAGACCTGATGGAATTATTCCACTTATTTTTAATTTATATAATAAAACAAAACCCTTATTATATAATGAATCCGCACTTTCTTTAGCAAATAAACTATATGATAGTACTAGATATAGAATAGATTTAGGGACATCGGGGGATGCTACTCAAGACTATATTAGAAAAAGATTACAACAGAAAAAATCATTAGATGGAGGTGGAGGAAAGAAATCAGCAGTAAATTGGTATTATGCAGCTAGAAAAAATGCTTATGGGGAAGAACGAAATGATAATTATTCTTTTACAAATAAAGCAGCTACATTATCTATGATGTGGGAATTTTCTAGAAAAATTATTGAAACCTATAATGATTTATTTAATCAACAAAGCTCACCAGATTATAATGGTGGTGCTTGGATAGGTGGGGCATCAGGAATACCAATTATTCCAACACAAGTTTCAACTGAAAATGAAGACATTGTTGTAGCGTTACAAGCTACTCAATTAGCTAATAGAGAGGAAAGAGTAAATGAAGTAGTAGGTACTTTAGATTTATTAGGAACCTACACATATGATTTAGAAATAATTGATAGTTTACCTGAAGTAGGGGGTGCAGAAGAAAACTATCCAACTAACTTTACATTCTTCGCAATAGAAGATACATAAAAATAAACTAATTTAATATTTATAAATAAAATGAAGACATCAGCATTAAAAACAATAATAAAAGAAGCCGTTAAAGAGGCTATTCAAGAAGAATTGAAGGAAATTTTGTTGGAAGCTGTTAAAACTCCAAAAGTTATAACTCAACCAACATACACAGCTCCTGTAGTAGAAAGTAAGGCACCAGTAATGCCCCAAACACCAACAATGACTGCAGAAGCTAAAAGAGAAGCTTATAAAAATATATTAGGTGATACAGCATCTTTCAATACTAATAGTGTACAACAATTCCAACCACAAGCTGGTATGGATGTAGCAAACGGAACATTACCTCCTGGTGAAGTTGATATGAGTCAAATAGCAGGTTTAATGGCAGGTAAATAAAAAATAAATGGCAAGAATAATACAGAGTCAATTTCCAATAGATCTTACCCCTAGTGTAGCGGTAGGGTATGGTTTTCCTTTAAATGGAGATGCTGTATTTGTGCCAACATTTACAACAAGAGAACAAACTAAAGCTAATATAATTAATTATTTATTAACTAATAAAGGAGAAAGAGTATTTAGACCTATGTTTGGTGGCGATTTAAGAAATTTATTATTTGAAAATATATTAGAATCTACTCAGGATGATTTATTGATAATGATTCAAAATGATTTAACAAGATATTTTCCAACAGTAGTTGTAAAAGAATTAAAATTTGAAAATCAAGAAGATAGAAATACAATTAATTTCATTTTAACATATCAAATAGAAAATTTTGGTATTGAAGATTTGATTAACATAGAACTACAATAATGGCTAATTTAGATAGAGATATAAGATATACTGATAGAGATTTTAACACAATTAGAAATCAACTAATTCAGTATTCTAAAACATATTTTCCAAATACATATAATGATTTTACCGAAACATCAACAGGTATGTTATTTATGGAAATGGCATCTTATGTAGGTGATGTATTATCCTTTTATTTAGATAATCAAATTCAAGAAACTTTTATCCAAAAAGCAAGACAAACACAAAATTTATTTTCTTTAGCTTATTCTTTAGGTTATGTACCTAAAGTAACTAGTGTAGCATCTACTATGATTGATTATTATCAACAAGTACCAGCAATATTAAGTGCAAGTGTTTATATACCAGATTATAGTTATGCTTTATTAGTACCTGAAAATAACGCAGTAACAGCAAATACTGAAGCTGCTACTGAATTTTTAGTTAAAGATGCAATTGATTTTTCATCATCAAGTTCACTTGATCCTACTACAGTATCTGTTTATCAAATATCAAATAATAACCCATCTTATTACTTACTAAAAAAATCAAGAAAAGCTACATCTGCTACTATTAATACAACTAGTTTTACATTTACTAATGCTGTAAAATTTGACAGTGTAAATATAAATGATGCAAATATAATAGGTATTTTAGATGTAACTGATTCTAATGGTAATACATGGTATGAAGTACCTAATTTAGCTCAAGAAAATGTATATAATTCAATAAGAAATACAAACACAAATGATCCTAATTTTTTAGAGGATCCTGAAGTACCTTATTTATTAGAATTAAAAACAGTACAAAGAAGATTTGCAGCTCGTTTTATAGACTCAGGTTCATTACAAATGCAATTTGGTGCGGGTAGTACTAGATCTACAACAGAAGAAATTATTCCTAATCCTGATAATGTAGGTTTAGGTTTACCATTTGAACAAGATAAATTAACAACAGCTTTTTCACCAACAAATTTTGTATTTACTAATACTTATGGAATTGCTCCTTATAATACAACTTTAACTGTAAGATATTTAACAGGAGGAGGAGCGTCTGCTAATGTAGAAGCAGGAACTTTAACAGGAATTGATACAACAGAGGTTACTTTTGTTAACCAACCTATAGTTACAAATCCAGCAGTAACAGATGCTTTAGCAAATAAAATATTTGAATCAATAACAACTAATAATCCATTAGCAGCTGATGGAGGAGGAGATGGAGATAGTATTGAAGAATTAAGACAAAATTCTTTAGGTAATTTTCAAAACCAATTAAGGGTAGTAACAACTCAAGATTATTTAGTTAGAGCATTATCTATGCCTTCTAATTTAGGAGTTATATCTAAAGCACATGCTCAACCTCAAAAAATAGGAGATTATTCATCTGGTGAATTACCATCAGTATTGGATTTATATATTTTGTCATATAATTCAGATAGACAATTAAGAAGTGCTTCTAATATACTTAAAAGAAATTTACAAACATACTTATCAGAATATAGAATGATAAATGATTCTATTAATATAAAAGATGCTTATATAATTAATATTCAAGTTAATTTTGAAGTAGTAGTTAATCCTAATTTTAATAGCAATGAAGTAATAACTAATTGTATAACTTCACTACAAAATTATTTTGCTATAGATAATTGGCAAATAAATGAACCAATTATAATGAAAAATATAAATGTATTACTAAGTAAAGTACAAGGAGTACAAATAGTAAAAAATATAATTATAAATAATTTAACAGGAGAAAGTTTAGGATATAGTAATTTTGCATATGATATAATGAATTCAACTATAGATGAAGTAATATACCCATCTGTAGATCCAATGATATTTGAAGTAAAATATCCTAATCAGGATATAATAGGTAGAGTAGTAGCAATATAATAAAATAAAAAATGGCAAATAGAAAAATATTCCCTACAAAAGATGCTTCAATGTATACCATCTCCCAAAGTATGAATACTGGGTTAGATGAAATATTAGAATCTACTACTGTTATAGATCAAGATATTCCTCAAGTTAGTAGATATTTACTTGAATTTTCTCAAGATGAAATTAATACTTGGATTACTTCTAGCGTATCAGGTTCAGTTACAGGTACTACAGCTGGTGTGATGGTACTTAAAGACCCATACTTAGTAAGACCAGAAGCATATGAAAGATTTGAAACTAAAGGATTATCATACCCAACAAGTTCAAGAAATAAATTTGACGCTATAGTAGAACCATTATACTCAGGTAGTCAAAATCCAAATGAACCGATATATGCTGGTGGAAATGGAACAGGTTTACAACTTTACTTATCAACAGCAGCATCATATTTCAAACCAGGTGTTAGTTTAAGTGCATCAATAGCAACAAGCAATGCAGGTGGTCAACCAGCTGATAATGGTTGTAACATGACAGCTCCAGACGGTAATTATGGTCCATTTGCATTTAATAGAGGTGCAACAGGTAATTTAGAAGCAGATACACAAGGTGCAACTGTAACACTTGTAGTTAAAAATAATAGATTTGAAGATGCTTTTGTAGGTACAACAGCATTAACTTCAGGTGCTTTATTATTTGGTTCAGATGCAACTGAAGGTGCTCTTCCTTCTTATGGACAATCTAATGCAGCAACAATGGCTGTTTTAGCTTCAGACTTAATAGCTGCAGGAATACAACTTGAATCAGGTGGGTTAGTTGCAGGTCAAAATGTTTTATCTATAACAGGAGGAGCAGCAAAAACAGCAATAGGTAATGCAACAGGAGCTAAAGAAGTTGATTTAAGTGGAGCAGGTGTTACTGTAACTGGTGGTACACAACAAACGGGTAATGGTGGAGCTGTAACATTAACTGGTGATGGAGCTGGTAATTTACAAGCAGCTACAATTCCAAGTCTTGGTCAAGGTCAACAATATGTAGTTGGTAATATAATAACAATACCACAAGCTAATTTAATAGCAGCTGGTTTTGTAGGTGCTGTAGGTGTATTAACACTTACCTTAGGAGCAAGTAATATAACTGCAGACGTAGCAAATAATGATGTTTCATTTAATAACGGATTTGGACAATTAGATGATGATTGGGGTGTATTTCCAATTGTTACTTTAGCTGCAAATTATGATCCTAAATTATCAAGAGGTAAAGGATATAAATTTTCAGATAGATTATATATTCCTTCACAATCCTTTCATGGATCAGAAGATTATTATTTTGAATTAGATAAAGTAAATTCAGGAGCTTCTCCAGAAACACAAAACTTTGAACCAGTAGAACATAAAATTACAATGGATAATTATGCTGCTGTAGTTACAGGTTTAGGAATGGATCAAACATTAAAAGTATACCCAGTTTCAGGAAGTTGGAATATGGGAACAGGAAAATATGCAAATGTACCTGAAACTACAGATGGTGTAAGTTGGATATTTAGAAACTACTCAGGTTCAGCTGCTGAATTAGCAGAAAAATGGGCTACAAAAGGAGCTATGACTACCGCAGCTAATCAACAAATACTTTCTACAACAGTAGGTACAGCAGTTGGTTCATTAACTGGTATAGCAGGAGTAGGAAGTAGAGGAGGAACAGGAGCACAATTTACAATAACAACAACAGGAGCACAATTTACAATAACAACAGTAACTTGTACTACAGCAGGAACAGGATATATACCAGGAGATACAATTACTATACCAGCAGCTACTTTAACAGGTGGAGCATTAGGAACAGTTACAACTGATTTAATATTTAAAGTCACTACAGTAACAGGATTTGGTGCATTTTCGGAAGCATCGTGGTCAGGATCAGCTGAAGGAGGTGGAAATTGGTATACAGGATCAAATGTAGGATTAGATGTAATACAAGAAAAAGTATTTTCATATGGTCAAGGAATTGATTTAGATATTGATGTAACAGATACTATAAAAACATGGTATACTAATTCATTATCTGATAATTCTAAAGGGTTTCCTAATAATGGATTTTTAGTTAAACAATCAAGTTCAAGAGAATTTGTTAATAGTAAAAACTTTGAAGCTACCTTTAGATATTTCTCAGTAGATACTAATACAATTTATCCACCAGCATTAAATTTAAAATGGAATGATTATTGTTTTGCTACAGGATCAGTTAATCAATCTGTATTAGCTACACAAGAGTCATTTGTTAACATTTATAATAATGCAGGTACATATTATTCTGAAAGTGTAGCTAGAATGAGAATATCAGCAATACCAAAATATCCAGATATAGTTTTCCAAACAGCTTCGTTATATACTAATAACCATTACTTACCATATACATCTTCATTTTATGCAATTAAAGATACAGATACAAACATGTACGTGGTTCCTTTTAGTGATCCATATACTAAGATAAGTGCAGATGAAACATCTAGTTATTTTGATGTTTATATGGCTGGATTGGAACCAGAAAGAAATTATACTATATTGATTAAATCCACAGTAGGTGGTACAGTAAAAGTATTTGATGAAGATATAATGTTTAAAGTAATTAATGGATAATGGCTAATTATAGTAAAAAAACATCATCAAGCAGGTCAAATAAGTCAATGGATAGTATATCTCCAATCTCACCATTAACTAATAATGTATCAAGGGCACCTAGAAATACTGTCTTATCTCCTTTAGGAGAAAATTCAAATTTAAGAAGAGAAGCATTTGATAGAAAACAATTTGATGATACTATTAATACCAATTTTACAGAATTAGGAGTAAGTAATGTTGATCCAAGTACTTTTGATCCTAGTTTGGCTACCGTAGGTGATTTTTTTACCATATACCAAACACTATTTTATCAAATACCTAAATTTGGGGATGTAAACTCACATGAATTTTTAATTAAAGAAAGTACAGAATACACTCAGTTTGTAGCACAACAAGAAGAAATAGATGCTTTACTAGCTGAAATTGATGAATTAAGAGCACAAAATGTAAAATTAGTAGCAGATATGACAAATACAATTACTAACTTAGAGGAAGCTTTTGTAGCAGCCCAAGCTAATAACAATGCAGGATAATGGAATATAGTGATAACATGCCTTCATATTCATCATCTCTTGAGGTGATAGACCCAGGTACCTTGTTTACTGATGGGTATGAATTAACTAATCAGACTGTTATAGAAAGTACTGATTATCAAGGTTCATTTACTCCAGGAATTAATAATTGTGAATTTTACATATATGATGGTAATAAAAATTTAATAATATCAGATTATAATTTCACTGGAATAACAGTACCAAATAATCCAAATCCTCAACCATCATTTGATCCAAAAACAGGAATTACATCTTACCCATCAACACAAGTAAATTTAAATCCTGAAAATGATATAGTTAGTCAAGGATTTACTTTTGGTAAAATGTATGCTGTTTACAATTTTGTAAATCTTGAATTAGGTTCAAGTATGGAAGTTCCATACTATTTAGCAGAAATTTCATCTGATAGAACAGAAATAAGATTAAAATCAAATTTTATTTCTACAAGAGTAATGAAGTCTACAACTGTAGCTTTAAAAAATGCACTCGCTAACCCATTATTTTTTGATGAGATTTATATTTCATTTGGTAATAATGAATATCATATTGGTGTAAATATAAAATATGATGATACTCTTGATAGCCCTAGTACTAAATCAAATATAAAATCTGCTAATGCTATTGGTCAATCTTCAATTTTAATAAAATTATTTGACCCCCTTCCACCAAAATATAGTTTATTAGATGAATTATATGTTTGTACTAAAACAGCAGAATCTCAAGCATATCTAGTTAATTTTGTAAATGATTTTAAAACTGATGATGAGATAATAAAATTAAAAGGTCCTAATTCAAATTTAAAAATAAAGGACTTTGTTAATGCTGCTACTGACCCAAAATCCAAATCAGAATTATTAGGAACTAAATCATCAGGATCAAAAGATCAACTTTTAAATGTATTAAACCAAACAGGAGTACAATTAACTCCCAATTATTCAACAGCTTCATTTGGTGAATTTATAAATTTCTCATCTGCAAAATCTCAAGTAAGTAATTTTGCAGAAAAAGTAGCAAGAATACAATCATATGAAGCAGATTTAGATTCTATATCTCAAACAACAGGTTCAAATGTAGGAAATATTCCTATATCTAAAAGTATGGCTAGTTTGTGGACAAAAATTGAAGATGAAATAACATCATTTTCAGGATTTGAATATTATCAATACTATTCTACAGGATCAGATGCTTATCCAAAAACAGGTACAGTATTTCCTTTTGAATTATTACCAACACAATCAAATTTAGCCCAAAATTGGATAACAGCAGCTGAATTTTCAGGATCTTTATTTGATGGAGATAATCAAAACTGGTTATATTATACAGTACCAGGATTTATTAAAGATAATTCTTCAAATGATAATTATTTAGAATTTGTAAATATGGTAGGTCAATCTTTTGATGAAGTTTGGTTATACACAAAAGCAATTGCTGAAAAATCTAATACTACAAACCAACTTGATAAAGGTGTTCCTTTACAATTAGCTGATGATGTTATTACATCTTTAGGATATACAGGATTTGGAAATAATTATAATAACCAAGATAATTTTATAGGATTAATTGGTAATGATAATGGTGATTATTTACCTCCAACAGGAAGTGAATTAATTAATCATTATATAGCTGTTAATGGTCCTGGAGGAGTTATAAATTATTGGGATGATGGATATTCATGGGAAGATTATGTTGAATCTATTCAAAATTTAGGTTTTCCTTATCCAATTGATAAAGTAAGTAAAGAAATATTTAAACGTCTTTACCATAATATGTCTTATCTTGTTAAAAAGAAAGGTACAGTATCTGGATTAAGACAATTAATTAATATATGGGGTATACCAAATACAATATTAAGAATAAATGAATTTGGGGGTAAAAATAAAGATGAAGAAGATGATTATGATTTATGGTACCAAAGATATAGTTACGCATACACACCAGTTCCAGCAGGAACTAATTATGCAAGTTCATCTGTAAGAATACCATGGCAACCTTTATATAGAAACTACATACATTCACATAATAAATTAATAACTTCAACTATATCAGCTACTGGTACTACTTTAACTGGAGCAGCAAATAATAAAACATCTGCAGCCTATGGTATAGATACACAATTTACAGTAACTGGAGGTGGAAGTGGAGGTACATTAACATTAACTTCAGATGGATCAGGTGAAATAACAACTGTTAATTTAACACAAGGTGATTCAAATGGGTATAATGAAGGTAGTATAATAACAATTTCAGCAGCCCAAATAAACGCTTTAAATGATAGTCAATTAGGTACATCATTAGCAGGTGGACCAGCTACATTTGTATTAACAAATGCAAATTTAGGAGCTGAACAAATAGTACCTGATGGTTTAGGATTTAGATTTAAAACAATAGGTTATCCATCATCATCATATGGTGGTAATTTTGATTCACAATCTTTATTTATTAAAAAATCTACAAATAGTGCAAATGATGCTGATGTTGGTATAGCATTATATTATACAGGCTCAACATCAGGTTCATATCAAGGTTCTACTAGTAGTGCTTATAAAGATTATGGAGAAATGAGATTCTTTATAAAAGGAGATGCTAATGGAGGAGGTACAGCAATGTCTCCACCTATTTACTTACCATTTTTTGATAAAGGATGGTGGTCAGTTCAACTCCAAAGAGATGAACATCCTATTGTAACTAATAATGTTAGAAATACTGCTTATACTTTATATGTAGCAAATAAAATTTATGATGGTGCTGATGGTAATCAAATAGGATTTCAAGGATCAGCTAGTATTTATGTAAATGTAGCAAATAATTTAACAACTAATGGCCCAGGAAAAGGTCCTTCACCATTATATAACGCTAATTCAGCATCTGTAAATAAATCTTGGAATGATTTTTCACTTGATTTAGCAGCTTATGGGGCAGGTGCTTATTTAGGTGGGTGGGGTAATACTTTAGTAGGAGGTTCAACAGGTAGTATAGGAACATTATCTGTAGGAGGAACAAAAGGTGTTCAAAATGCTGGTAAAAACTTTTCTGGATCACTTCAAGAATTTAGATATTATTCACATGATATAAGTCAATCTGTATTTAATGATTTTGTAATGAATCCTGAATCAATTGAAGGTAACTTTATAACAGGATCAGAAAGCTCATTTGATATAGTAAACTTTAGAGCTCCATTAGGTAATGAATTAGAAAGTAGATTTACATCTTCTGAATATGATGTACAATATATTGACCAACAAAATTCAGTTCATCCTGCAGTAACAGGTTCATCACCTTTAATAGTAACAGCTTCATTTTATAACCCTTCAGCAATACCATTTTTAGGAGGTTTAACTTCTAGTTATGATGTAACTTTTAATGTTAATACATCTACTAGAACTTATAGTGAACCAAATGTAGAAACATACTTTTTAGATCAACCTTCAATAGGAATAAGAAATAGAATAAGCAATAAAATAAAATATTCAACTAATTTAAATTTTGGTACAACATTATCAAATAAAGTTAGTATACAACAAAACCCACCTGTAAGTCAGAGTTATACAGATAACATTAATTCATTAGAAGTAGCATTTTCACCTACAGAAGAAATAAATGATGATATAATTCAAACTTTAGGTTATGGTGCTATACAAGAAGTAATTGCTGATCCTAGATTTAGATCATCATCAGATGATTATTATCCTGGTTTACAAGAAATTTCAAAAGCTTACTTTAAAAAATATACAAATCGTAATCAAACTGATTATTTAAGATTAATTAAATATTTTGATGATTCATTATTTAAAGCGATTAAGAACTATGTACCTGCACGTACTAGTGTGTCTACGGGTATTGTAATTAAACAAAACATGCTTGAACGTAGCAGATACCGAGAGCCACAAGTTGATATAGTTACTACACAATCCTACGCACCTTTTAATCAACCTTTAACAGCTAAAAATTTAGAAATAACAGGTAATATTGAAACTAATCAATTATGGGATCCACTATTACAAACAACATACTATTCAGCTTCAGATGTATATAATTTTGAAGCAGGACCAGGTGGAAGTGTTAATCAATATAATATATTAGAAGAAGGTGGAGGATTATATATACTAGAAAGTGATGATTTATCAATTGGTAATGGAAAAATTTTAACAGGTGTTAAATCAGGTGCAGGAAGTGGTTATTCAACAGCAACAACATATCCTACATCTGGTGGTAGTGGAACAGGTGCCACTATTAGAGTAGATTCTTTATTACTTGGAGCCCCATTTGGTGTAACAGTTATTAACCCAGGTCAAAATTATAAACCTGGTGATGTTCTAACTATAGTAGGTGGTAATAATCTTGCTACTTATACTATATTTACAGTTTATAATACATCACTAAATCTATTAGAATCTTTACCTTTAGAAGAAGCTGCAAAGGATATAGTTTATGTTAATGCTGGTCCTATACAACCTCAAGCAGAAGCAACAATAACATTTGGTCATAATGTTGAAACACAACCTAATGGAGCATCTGATGATGCCCATTCTATTCAATTAATATCTATTAATCCAACTGATGGAAGTACTATTACTAAAAAATATTGTGCATCATCAGGAACAACAGGTGTTGTTGATGGAGATTTTATTCAATGGGATGGAACAGGTACAAATGGTACAAAAGCAGCAGCATTTGCAGCAGCAGTAAATTCAACAAGTGGTCAAGGTAGTGGAGCTGCTACACCAACAATTTATGCTGAAAGAATAGCAGGAACTGCAAATGTATTATTAAGACAATTGTATGGTGGTACAGATGGTAATACATCAATTACTTATGGTTCGAAAATAGTTAATACTTTTGGTTATCCTAATTTATGGTTTGATTTTCAAGGAGGTAATAATGGAGGTGCAACTTCTCAAAATGGAGTATCTACAGATTTAACAGGTTTAACAGTTAATCTTACTTTTGCAAGTGGGACAGGTTTAACTAATGGAGTTACTACTGTTGGATCTACACCTCGAGCTTCAGTAGGTGATACTGTTAATTTTACAAGTATAGTAAATCCAAAACCTAATCCAAACAGTGCTAAAGTATCTGCTGTTAGTAGTGTAACAGTAACAAATCCTAATTTTTTAGGTGGTGCTAGTACATTCGAAAATGTATTTTTAAATGCTTTAAAATCAGTACAAACACCAGTTTATGTTGATTATAATTTTTCAACATTTACAAACCCTACAGATATTACTCTAACAGTTTCCTCAAGTAAAAGAGGTAATGTTATGACTAATACTACAACTTATACACAAGCAGATCCACCAGGTAGTATATTAAATGATTCTTTATTTGATATGCATCCAGGAGAAGATATATACTTTATTGCTACATCAGATGAAGATGTAACAATTGATAATTTTCAATTAATATTAGGAGAAAATATTACAATTACAAGAGCATTTGCAGCTCAAACAACTTCTAATGTTAATACATTACGAATAGATAACATAGACCCAGTAGATAAATTACCAGTAGTAGGTGCTACAGTAACAGGACCAGATATTAAAGCTGGTGTAGTAACTGTATTAGGAGCAGTAACAAGTGGTGGAACAGGTTATGATCCATCTACTACACAAGTATTAGCTACAAGGGGAGCTGGTGGAGGTAATTTAACATTAAATGTTACTACAAATTCAAGTGGTGTTGTTACAACAGCATCTTTAGTAGGAGGTAACCCAGGAACTAATTATACTTCAGGTGATATAGTAACTATAGTAGGAGGAGATAATAATGCAAAAGTTGCTATCACAACAGCTTCATCAAAAACTTGTACAGTTACAGCATTTAATCCAACAATCGATCAAGTAACATTTAATCAAGTTCAATCTATAGCTAATAATAGTAAAGTAACATTTACTGTGCCAAATGTAATACCAAATAATGATACTGTTCCAGTATCACAACAAGGTTATTTTGAATATAATGTAACTCCTTTAGGTATAGATACAATATGGGATAGTACACAAGAACAATTTTATGATGGAGAATATAGTGGTAGTGAAATAAATGTTGAAACAAGAGAACAATATAATCCTTATAGAAAAGTAAAAGGAAATTCAATACCTGTAGCAGAAACTAATATTACATTAGACACAAATAATGACCCAGCTGCAGCTTTAAAAAATGGTCTTGCTATATCAAGTAATACAGTACAAGGTAATTTTACATTTAATGCTACAGCAGGAGTTAATAATACTTATCCATTTCCTCTATTTTTTGGTATTACTAAAGAAGAATTAATTCCATATCAAACATATAGAGTACAATGTACTATTACATTATCAGCAGGTATGGGAAATTCTTTAGGAATATTTTATGAAAATTATGGTTATAATGGTATAGAATATAATCCATATCCTGGAGTTGTTTCTTCTCTATCAACATTATCAAATGCAGGAGCAGATTATACAGTAGGTGGTGGTTATCAAACAGTTGCTACTAATCCAGTTATAGTTGCAGCAGGATCAGGATATTCTGATGGAACATTTGAAACAACAGGAGGTAATGGAGCAGGTCAAACAGTAACTATTACCCAAACAGGAGGGGCAATTCAAACTGTAACATTAGTTAATCCAGGAAGTGGATATTTACGTTCTGATGTTTTAACAATTGTTGGAGGAAATAATGATGGAACAGTTAATGTTGGTAAAGGTGGAGTAGTTGTAGAAATTACAGAAGTTAGTGCTGCTGGTGGTATTACAGGAATAACTAAAATTAATGTTCAAAATGGTGGTAATGGGGCATATCAAAAAAGTGATGCACTTACAATTATTGGAGGAAATGGTGCAGCTCAATTTTCAATTAATTCTCCAGCTTCTACAGCAGCAAATGGAGTAAGTACATTAGGAACAGTAAGACCAGTTAATACTGATCCTGTAGATATTGACTTTACATTTAAATTTTTACCTCCTTTAAGTGCAGATACTTCTGAAAGAGGTCGTTATGGTTTATCTTTTTATGCAGTAGATAACACTCTAGTAGGTACATTAAGTAATCTTATAGTAACAGGAATAGGAGGAATATATGAAAATGTAGAGGCACCAATTTTCTTAACTCAACAAGATGAAGGATATGATAATCAAATGGATTATCAAAATATGGGACCAACTGACATTTTAGGTAATGTAATTTCACCTATAAATTTAATTCAAAATACTCAAAGTGTAGTATTTAATAATTCAGAATATAATCCATTAAGTAATAATGTAAATACAAATAGAAGTAGTAGTTATAGATATGTACTTTCATATGGAGCTACTCAATCTGTACCAAATAATTTTGATTTAGTAGTAACTCAATCATACTTCCCAACATCACCTTCAGGTACATTCCCTGAATTAGCTGATGTACCTGACAGTAATTATACTATGCCAAGTAGTGTTAATTCTAGATATGGAGGAACTAAATTAAAAAGTTTAGATTACAATTTCTTTACACCTTCAGGTTCAGTAGGACCAGGTGTATCATTAAAAGTTCAACCATTAAATAAAGGTAGAAATCCTATTTCTGCTAGAGTAGCAACTGAGTTTTTAGATGGATCAGTTACATCTTCATTCCAACAAACACCACTAGGAGCAGGTTCAGCAAGTTGGCAAGGTGATGGTCCACTTAAGAATCAAGCTGTAATTGATAAACATCCTATTTATATGGCTCGTTTTGAAAATTCATATGAACAATTAAACTTATATAATTCTTATCAATTTAATATTGACCAATTAATTGAGGTTCCAATGGAAAATATTGCTGGGGCAGAAGTAACTCCTAACTCAATAACAATAGATGGATCAAACGAAAATAAAAAAATAGTATCAAGTGTGTTTGAACCAAAAAGAAAACTACAAGTTAGTTATTTAAATCCTAAAACACCAGCTATAGATTATACTACTATGCAAATTGGTAATTATGATATTTTATCAGGTGCTACAGAATTTTTAACCATAAATTCAAATGCTAAAAGTAGAGTATCAGCTTCGTTAGCATATAATTATACAAGAGGAGGTCAACTAGTTACAAGTAGTTTAACTCAAGATCAAGGAACTATTCAAATGGTTACTGGAAGTAATAGAATAGGTGACCCAGCTACAGAAGGACAACTTGATACTACTGCAAAATTAGCATTTGTATCAGGACAAGTTGGTAGTACTACATATACATCATTAACAGTAGCCCCTTTAATTCCAACAGGACTAAACATAGGAGAGTTATTTCCTAGTGATGATGCATATCCACTTCAATCAATGGGAGGTCCTGGAAGTGGAGGTTCAGTAAAAATTGTTATTAATACATCAGGAGAGGTAATAGCCAGTTATGGTGGAAGTTTTACAGGAGATGTTGTAGATTCAGGAACAGGTTATGTACAAGGTCAAACTGTAAAAGTTCAAATTGAACAAAAAACAGGAACACCAATTGAGATATTTTTTGTAATATCTAGTACTGAAATTCTTGCAAACCCTAATAGTATTGTTTCAAATGGATTTATATTAAGTGGTAGTTTAACAACAGGTAATGTACCTGCAGTAGGAAATTCATCAATAATAACAGGAACAATTTTAAGTTTCCTTGGGGGTACAGGTGGTACTCAAACGGTAGGAACAATAGTAGTTCCAACTACTAATTATTATCTTGAAACAAATCCAGCATCAGCTAATTATAATAGAAGAATTAGAATTGCAGAAGGATCAGGAGCAACTGTAGCCGTAACTAGTGATGGTACTGAGGTTACTTCAGTTGTAGTTGTTGATGGGGGAAGTGGGTATAGACCTGGTGATAATATAGGAATATTTGCTGATGTTCTAAATGATGTTAATAATCAAGGACCAACAGGTCGTATTTTTATTGGTGCTTCAGCAGTATTAGCAGGATCAATTCTATTAGAAAATCTTGAAGGATCAAGTTCACCATTCCAATTAAACTTTAATCCATCAGCTATATCATCTTCATTAGTAACAAGTTCATTAGGTGCAGGTGCTACTTCAACTTTAGAACAACAACTTTTAATAGGAGGTCCTCAATTAGCTCTATTTAACATGTTTAATGCAACAGTATCATCATCATTATTTGATGTTAATACTATTGGATCAGATTTAAATGAAGGACCATCTTCATTACTTTGGACAACTTCAGGATCTGACCCTGCAAACACTGAAAATTATTATAATTGGGCTCCTGAATCTTCAGATAGTAATAGTTATACAAATACTAATACACCATTTTTAATTGAAAGAGGAGATATTATACGAGTAGAAGGTACACTAAATACTATAACAGCAGCTAATGTATCTCAATCCACCAATATAATTCAAGATTTTACAGTTGAAGAATTGCAACCTTTTAATTATACTTCATCATTTGCAGAAGTTTATAATTTTAATTATTTAAAAACTACAACATTATCAAATGGTAGTGGTATTACAAATATTACTAGACCAAGTGCACCATCTTTAGGAACTTATACCAATATAGCTTTTCCTGTAATGACAACAAATGGTAATGGAAAAGGAGCAGTATTAACTGTATATACAGGAGGTACAAATCCCCCTGAATTTAATGATTTTACTTTTACTTCAATAGGAAATGGATATAAAGCTGGTGATGTTATGACAGTTGATTCAACATTTATAACAGGACTTCCTAATTTTAGTTTTGAATTAACATCAGATGCATTTAATACACCTGGAGGAATACAAAATACATTAGGTTTTCAAGCAATTAAAAATGGAGCATTCACACAAACTAGAACTAAAGGAACTATTAGTGCTATACCTACTGCATATCAAGGAAAAAATAGAAAATTTGTTTGTGTGATAAATACAGATAATTCAGGTACTGGAGCAAAAATGAATTTATTATCTAATACAACAGGATCATTACAAAATGTAGGTGGAACAGTTACAGCTCAAATAGTATGTGGTACTGTTGCTGGTGGAAATAGTGATATAAAAGAATGGTCATTTACAGGAGGAGAAAATATACCAGAAGGCACATCATTTTCAATTGAAATAGGTAATATTAAAAATAATACTTATGGGTGGGGTACAGCTGCAACAGCAACGGCATTCCAATTTGAAATGATAAATGGATGTATTGTTCAACAACCTTCAAGTAATAATTTTACATTTGGGGTTGACGTAGCTGCAAGTGCTACAAGCACACCAGAGTCAGGATCACAAGAAGGATTCCATAATTATGAAAAAGGTGAAATTGGGTTTACAGCCCCATCATTTGTAAGAGTAACACCTGATCCAACAGAAACATTAGTAGGATTACCAGGAGGTGAAGTAACAAAAATGACTATAAGAAGACAAATTGAAGCTGATGATAAAGTAATGGTTAAAAATATTGAACCACCATCAGGATCATTAGGAATAGAAACACAATCAGGACAAGGATTTTTAATACCAAATGATTTTTCTCCAATACAAAAAGCTAATGCTTTAAATATAATTAATCAATTAAAAGCTAAAAATGCATTTGATAAACCAAATGAACCAGGAATAACAGATAGACTACCAGGTAGAATAATCAGAAACAGAAATAATTCAGGTGGAAATTCTGGAGGAGGAAATTCTGGAGGTGGAGGTAGTGGAGGAATCCAATAAAGATAAAATATGCCAAATTCAGTACAATATAGTGAAACAGCAGTAAGTAATGCCTTAGGAGTAGGTAATATGCATGTTGGTGCTCCAGCAAGTGGTCCTACTTCAACATCAGGTTTTTACACTGGTATAAATCCTCCAATTGGTGGTTATACTGTATATATGAACAAAGCATCAGGAGGACCTTCAATAGTATGCCCTGCTAATGACGCAGATTTAATTACATTTACTGAAAATTTAACTGGAGAAAGTATGGCTGACGTTAATGCTTGTTTTGCTTACTTTGAAGGTCAATCAGATAAAATAGTAATGCATAATCCTTTTCCTGAAATGCATGCTAATTCTTTATCAGCCTATTATATTGGGGGTGCTATTCCATCATATCCAAGATCAGGTACTACCTGGAAAGACATAAGTAGTAATAGTAGAAATGGTACATTAACTAATGGAGTTACTTTTAGTTCTAATGGGTATATGGATTTAGATGGTGTAGATGATTTTATATCAATTGATACTTATACTTTTGGAAATGGAAATTGGACTGTAAGTATGGTAGTAAATGCCGATAATATTACTGTCTCTAATTTATTATCTAATACAAGTGGGGGACCTGTAACAAATGCTTTTGGATTTGCTTCAAGTAAAATACATTATAGAAATTATGATGGTGCCTGGCAAACACATAATGGGAATACTACTTTATCAACTAGTAAATGGTATAGTTTAACTTGGGTTAATTATGCTGGGGATCAAGCTTCAACAGGTACTATGAAAATGTATGTAAATGGAGTAGCTGACTCTAGTGAATTTAATTCATATGTTACAAACGGAGGACCATGCAATGCAATAGGTAGTAATTGGTTTAGTAAATTTAATGGTAGAATTGCTAGTACTAAATTTTACACAAAATCATTAACGGATGCAGAAATATTAGACAATTATTATCAAGGATCAATTGTAACTGATAATTTAGTATTTGCCGCAGATGCTGGTAATTTAGCATCATATGAAAATAGTGAAACTACAACATATTCATTAACAGGTTCTTACGATGCAACATTAACTAATGGGGTTGATTTTGTAAATAGTAATGGAGGCTTTTGGGATTTTGATGGTGTGGATGATTATATAGAAATTCCTTATAATTCATATTGGAATACAAATGTATTTGGTGAAGCTGAAAATTTTACTATCATGTGTTGGACTAAATGTGATAATTTTTATAATTGGTCTTCTATGATTCATAAAGATAATGGTTCTGGGTGGTATTCATCAACAGAAGGAGCAGCATTATGGGCTAATGATGGTGGATTTCAAGCAGTATTTGGTAGTGGGAATAGTGGTAATCCTAGTGGTTGGGGATTTGTTATAAGTTATGAAACATCAAATACAACAGATTGGTTTCATTTAGCATTTACTGGTGATGGAACAACAGGAAGATTTTATGTTAATGGTGTAGAACACACTACAGCAGCATTATCAAGTAGATCTGCAACAGTTAACACATCAACTAACCCTGTTAGATTTGGGGTAAGAGCAGGATCCGCTAATTATAACGGTAAAATTACTCTACCATTACTTTATGATAGAGGATTAACAGCTGCAGAAGTTCAACAAAATTATAACGCAACCGTAAATAAATTTAATTAATATGAACACATATATTATTATAAACATGACAGAAATAGGACTAGTTAATTTTAATGAAGTTCTTGAAACATCACAATCAACATTAAGATTATCAGTTGATGAAACCCAAACCGTTCTTAAATGGAGTGGTAGTGAACCTTCATTTTTATCTAGTTTAAGTTCCTATGATGGGCCCTATACACATTCCGAAATATTAACAATAATGGCTACACCAGCATGGAATGATCCAACTCCAGCATAATAAAAATAAAATAACTTGGAATAAAAGAAAAAAAATTATATATTTATAACTAAAACAACACAGTAATGGGATATTTAAATAATCAGGTAGTAACAGTTGACGCTATCTTAACTAAAAAAGGAAGAGAATTACTAGCAAAAGGTGATGGATCTTTCAATATAACACAATTTGCTTTATCTGATGATGAAGTAGATTACACGCTTTATAATCCAAACCATCCTTCAGGATCGGCTTACTATGGAGAAGCAATTGAAAACATGCCTTTATTAGAAGCATTCCCAGATGAAAATCAAATGATGAAGTATAAGTTAGTTAGCTTATCAAGAGGAACAGCTACAATGCCTATACTACAATTAGGACGAACAAGTTTAAACATTGCAAACGGAGCTCCTTTTTCACTTACACCAAATACATTAAATTATTTAGATGGAGTAGTTGTAGAACCTTCAGGTTACCAATTTACAATATCAGATAGTAGAGTATTTGGTTTATTTACAGGTCAAGGAGCTAATGACAGTGCTGCGGCACAAGCTTTAGCTAATCAAGATACAACTCCATTAATTACAAATGGTACTGCTGTTTCACAGACTGTTATAGGATTAAGTTGTGGAGGAACTGCAACAGCAGTTCCAACATTGTTTGCAACAACTAGTACATTATATGCTACATTAACAGTAATAGGATTAGATTCTGGAGCAAGAGCGCAAATACCAGTATTTATAAGTAATAAATCAATATCAACACAAAGAGCGTCAGTATCTTAAAACAAATATAATTATGGCAAGACCAACAAATAGACTTCAAGCACAAAGAGCAGGTTCACAAGCTAACTATACTAGAGTAGCACAAAATAATGGTACTGGTCAAATTTCTGGTGCTACAAATCAGGGAGGTGCCTATGTAATATTATCAACAGATGATCTTGTTGTTAGTAATGACTCAATAGCTGCTCCAATGTGGAGTAATAATAATCCAAATTTATCTATATTTTATACTTCTTCAACACAAATATCTAGTAATGTACAAGAATATTATACATCAGTATTTCAAACAGCTTCAACAGAAGTATCTGCTGAAATACAGTTTGATATAGCATATGGTGATTTAGTAGGTAGTGGTAGTCAATTTTTAAATAATTTAGTAACTGGATCTACTCCAACAAGAACAAATTATGGTCAATATAGAAATTTAGTATTAGGAGATGAAAATGCTGCATTTATATTTGGTGGTGTAACATCATCATATTTTTATGCATTACCTCTTGAAAGAGCAAGATATAAACAAACTATCTTACCAGGAACATGGACATTAAAATTACAAGGATATAATGCTACAACAGTAACTACTGCAATTACAACAAATTTAGTTCCAACTGCTCCACTTCCAACAACTTATGCTGCGGGTACAGTAGCTGTTACTCAAGCAAATGTATATTGGTTTGAATCAGATGGTGTTACTGCAGATACAGATTTTCAAGCATATTGGAATGCACTTGGTGGATCACCAACTGTAACAGTAATTGTTAGTTCTACTTTAGGAGTAACATCATTAACCTTTAGTGCTGCTGTTGGTACTAATGCTAATCCTTTAAAAGCAGGATCGGTAATAAAATTAGATAATGCTATGGCTGGTATTACTGATGATATTTTCTTAAGAGTAAGTAAATATTGGATGGCTGGTACATCAGAAATACAATTAACAGATGATAGTAAAGTAAATACTACAACACAATTTTGTGATGCTGGAAGAATTTACCAAATAATATCAGGATCAGCTGGAGTAGTTAATACAAGTTTAGGTAATGTAAATGGTTACACATCCCTATCAGGATCATATGGATTTATGTTACCAGATATTAATACATTAATTTTAAATGGAGAAGCTTTAGATAGTGTACCACAAGGTGGAGGTATTAATTTTGGAACAAGTAGATCATTTGACTCAAAAGGTGATAATTCACTTCAATTAGTAGATAGTTTAAATAATGGGGGACAATTTACTATAAATTCACAAGAAGATTTATCATCTGATTACATATTCTGTAGAGCTAAAAACTCAGAATATAATTATTCAGCAAACCCATCATTTATATCAAGTTCTACAGGAGCAGTTGTGTTCCCAGAATTTGTTGAAAATCCAACTACTTACATAACAACAGTAGGTTTATATAATATATCACAAGAACTATTAGCTGTAGCTAAATTATCAAGACCATTAGAAAAGAATTTTACGAAAGAATTACTTGTAAGAGTTAAATTAGATTTTTAGGATGAATGGCAGTATACAAACAATTTAATACGAATGAGGTAGTAATTTCCCCATTTAAAGCGAATAAACGTTTTAGATTTGAGAATAACCAGGTATCTTCCTCAGACGTTCAAATCGAATATTATCAATCCCAACAAGGTACTTATTTATCAGGATCATATGATACTGGATTTAATACAATACAAGATGGTGTAAACATTTTTCATAGTATTAAACAATTATATTATTCAAATTATTTAACATCGTCTTTTGGTGATCCAATGTCTACTGCTAGTTTAGTTCCTGGACCTAGAGGACCACAAGGTGAAAATTTAGGTTTTGATCAATTTGTAGGAAATATAACAGGACCTAGATTTGAAAACTTTTTACAATCTTCATTACCTCAAACAAGATACTTTGCTCAATTTTCAGCTTCAGTAGCACCTGTAGGAGAGGCAGGTACAGATACAAATGTAACATCATCAGCAATAGCTGATTTTAGTGGGTATACTAGTGCAACTAAAATATTATTTTCTAGTATGCCTAGTTTAAATAGTACTTATGGGATTAATGAAACTTATGTTTTATCTCATGTAAAATATATTGGTGGTAATACATCTCCTTTTACATTAACAACAGGAGGAACAGTAGTATCAACAGTATCAGCTAGTCAATTAGTAGAAGAAAGAATTTCTAATACTCCTGCAGGGTTAACTTTAAAAAATAATAATTTAATTACTTTTGTAAATGGTAATGCTGTTTTAGGTGATGATATTGAATTATATTATTTATTAGCTCCAAGAGGACCTTCTGTAATATCAATACCTTCAATGTTATATGGTGAAGCAATTCAACCATCTTCATTTCAATTTGAATATACTTCATCAATTAATTTTACACGTAGTATAGTTGATGATGATGGACAAGGTAATTTAATTGTAACACAATCAAACTCAGCTGGAGTGGGAATATTTTCTGGTAGTATAGGTCAAATATTTTATTCACAAGGTATAGCTGTGATAACAGGACCAGATAGTGGTAGTTTAAGAGAATTTGCTCATAATGTAGGATATAAAAATAATATGAATCCTAATATAATGTCATCTTCATTATCGTATTCATCATCAATAACAATAGATGAAAATCAATATAAATGTTCAGTTAGAGATGATGAATTTTTATTTACTACAAATCCTTCAGCTTTAGGAGCATCAGGAGAATTGACTCAAACTGACAATCAATTATTTACTTCATTTGATGCAGGTAATTTAACAGGTTTAGCAAATAACACATATGCAATTACACCTCTTAATTCAGTAGGTGATGTACAAGCAACTACATTTTTTATATTTGGAAATAGAGCAAATACAGGTACTATAGGAGGGCAATATGTAATAGAATTAGAATCTACTAATGGTCAAAGTTTAGAATTTGTAGGTTCTGATGGTAATGGTTTTGGTCAAAGAAATGGTTTAAATCAAGTACAATTTAATAGTACAGGTAGTGCAGTGGGAATAGCAAAAAGTTTTTGTAACGCTGTAAATTCAATAGGAGGATTTAATGGTGAAATATCAGGTTCATTACAATCAACAGTTTCAGGTTTAGATACTGTTAAGTTAACTCAACAAATGGCAGGTTCAGATGGGAATACTTTTATTAAATATACAGATTCATTTAATTTATTATTAGCTGAAGGAGTATATGCTCCATCACCACCTAGAGGACAAACAAGATTTGGTAATACACTTCAACCTTCAGGAAATCCACAACCTGTAGATGGAACAGATACATTTCAAGCTACAAAAGGAGCTATATTAGAAGTTGTTGTAGCTAGTAATGCAGTTACAAGTATAAATGTTTCAAGATCAATTTCACCACCAGTGGGATCTAATGATTATGGAGCAATTTCTCAATCATTTGCAGGAAAAGGTTATAATACAGGAGATAAATTACAAATATTAGGTAGTACTTTAGGAGGAACAGGACAAGGTTCTATAACACTAAGTGCTGGGGATGTAGAAAAAGAAGGTAACACACAAATATATCATGATTTTGTTACAGGGTCAGAATTTAGCCCTTTTGTAACAACAGTAGGTTTATATAATGAAAGTAATGAATTAGTGGTTGTAGGTAAATTTCCTAGACCATTACCAATTTCATCCCAAACAGATACAACGTACATAATCAATTTTGATACAAACTAACATATGAAACATATGCCAACAACCGCTACCTGGG
>JAAHTG010000541.1_pt1 | contig 32123 bp, 22 predicted proteins | sample 6116081 | NCBI WGS metagenome assembly JAAHTG01 (sample SAMN13939989, study PRJNA603662) | sponge metagenome | isolation source: marine sponge | host: Mycale hentscheli | place: New Zealand | collected 2005 | reverse complement strand
AGGAATTGCTGAAAGGTGAGGGCCAAATCGTACGCGGTGACGGTGATTTTGCCGCCGCCGTGGCCGCTGCAGACAAAGTGGTAACCCGAACTTACAAATTGCCGCTGGTGTCCCATGCGCAGTTGGAGCCGCAAAATTGCATCGCCCATGTGCGTAGTGACAGCGCCACGGTGATTGGGCCGTTTCAAAGCCCATCGGGTGCGTCGCGGTTCGCTAGCGCGATTACCGGTATTGATCGGCTTAGCATTGAGGTGCGCTATACTCGCCTTGGGGGCGGGTTTGGCCGTAGACTGACCAGCGATCATGCCGCAGAGGCCGTAACCATTGCCAAAGAGTCCGGATATCCTATTCGCCTTGTATGGACGAGGGAAGATGACCTTCAGCATGACTTTTACCGTCCCATGGGCCACCATGAGATGACGGCGGCTGTTGACGATGATGGTAACGTAACTGCTTGGGCGCAGCGCCTGGCGGGTACGCCGAAATATTATCGTCGTGGCCGACCAGCGGATGAGCTGTTCGGTGCGGACCTTTATGTAGACGACTTCCCTGCCGGACTGGTTGATAATTTGAAATTGGAATATTTCGTTGCCAAATCAGGCGCGCGGCAGGGTAGTTGGCGCGCGCCCGCGCACACAGTAAACGCCTTTGTTATCCAAAGCTTCATGGACGAAGTGGCCGAAGAGCTGGGCGAAGATCCGCTGGCCTTCCGGTTGCGCATGTTGGGTGCACCGCAAGAACTTCCCTACGGTCAACATGGCTCAGATGTGTATGACACCGGCCGATTGCGCGGTGTGCTGGAGCTAGCAGCGGAGAAGGCAGATTGGGGCAAACCTATGCCAACCGGCCACGCACAGGGCATCGCCGGGCACTTTACTTTCGGTGGTTACTGCGCCCATGTGGTGGAGGCGGAACTGTTAGCGGCCGGACGGTTTAAAGTACACAAGGTAACCGGCGCGATTGATGTTGGTACAGTGGTGAACCGCGCAGGGGTTATCGCCCAGATGGAAGGCGGCATTAATGATGGCCTGAGCGCTTGTCTGGGCCAACAGGTACGCATTGAAGGCGGGCGCATGGTGAACGATAATTTTGACAGCTATCATATGATGCGTATCGCGGACGCGCCGCCGGTGATTGACACCCATATTGTCGACAGCACCAAGGACCCGGTGGGCATGGGCGAAATGTCTTTGCCGCCGATGGCCCCGGCGGTGATGAACGCGGTGGTGCGTGCAGGTGGCGCGCGCAAACGGGCGCAGCCATTTTTTACTGAAGATGCATAGGGGCGAGGCCCAAGGCCCTCATTCGAACGAGTAGCTCAGGCAGCAATTGGCCGTGGAAGGATGATTGCCCAACGGGGATGAACCTTGTGGTGGGCGGCATGATTACGCCGACGTTTTGCCATGCTGTGACTTTCCCCTTGCACGTGTTCGGGCAGCGTTGTAAACAGCGCTTTGCCCGTGACCAACCTCGGGCTTTGCTGGTGCGTTCAGGCATTAGCGAAATTGAAATGGTGCGGTCGGTTAGCTCAGTTGGTAGAGCGCGTCGTTGACATCGACGAGGTCGCTGGTTCGAGCCCAGTACCGACCACCATTTGAAAACAATTACTTACGGAAAGTACAGACCTTAGGTTTAAGGCTTGATGTATCGCAAGTGAATTTGGTTTCCGTAAATAAGCCTTTGAAAATCGACTAAAGCCTGGCAAAAACTCGATAAATGCCTAGATGGAACAGCGCGTAGTTTATGCCAGTCAGGGACTTTGAAACGTGACCCGCAAGGCCGTCGGCCTCTCGTTCGTCAATGCCCATCTCTTGGGATTGTGCTCACCGTATGAAGAATCGTCATGTGTGAAACATCATCCACTCCAGCATCTGCACATAGATTGGAAAAGGCTTTTTGTTGCCCTGAATGTGCTGTTCCCCGTTCGGTATGACAACTTCGCCGCGGCAACACTTTCAATAGGACAACGCTAGTTGCGGTCATTATTCTTTAGTCTGGGTTTTGAGCAGTTCGCGGGTGGTGCGGAGTTCATATTTGTTGCCGCGCTGTTCACTAATCAACTCATCAGTTTGCTCAACCAAATCAGTCATCTTGCTTTTGATGTCGAATATAGCATAAGGAAGGATAATCCAAAGAATCGTCAATACTAAAACAAGAGCTATCAATAAATCGGCAACTAAACAAACAACATCTCAATGGTGTCCATGCTCTAGATTTCTTCGTACGGTCCGGTTCTTCGGCTTAATCCATGAGTTCAACTCCAGTTAACAGTAAATACGGTATACACGCTTGTGGCTCGACTTGAAGTCTTTGACGTTCCATAGGCACAGAAAACACGGCATGAAGCCCAGTTTCACTGACAACTGGTCAAACCAGTAAGCCAGTCAGCAATCTCAGCGTTTTCATTACTAAGCTTTGCCTAGTAGCCGTAGCACACCTCACTGATGGTGAAAGCGTGGCATGTACCACGAATATTTGGCCGTCTCTTGCAGGCAGCAAATTTGCCCATCTCGGGGTATCGAGAAAGCCTTGTCACTCTTTTGCCATCGCCTCCCTGATTACATCATTTTGTATTTGCGAGTCTGCGCACATTTTCTTTGGCCGGGCGTTCATAGCCTCAAGCTCTTTTATTCGCGTTATCAGCGGCGTGTCCATGCCAACGTATTTAGCGCGCCGCATATAAACTAATAATACTCATCTTGTGCCCGTCGCAGTTCGGACGCCGCTGCGCCTGCCTTTGCCAGTTCTATATTGCTGATGACTTGGCAGAAGTTTAACGATATTTATCAATTGATTAAAAAGTGATTCAATACGCATTTTTATTATCAAAAAACAAAACGAATGCTGTTTTTGTAATAATGTAGAGATCTAAATAGAAAGACCAATTCTGTATGTAGTAAAGGTCATGTTCAACTCGTTTTAGAATTTTTTCTTCAGTATCGGTCTCTCCTCTCCAGCCATTGATTTGGGCCCAACCGGTTATGCCTGGTTTCACTCGATGGCGAGACGCGTATTCAGACACTACATCCCCGAAATATCGCCCTTGCGCTTTAGATTCTATTGCATGAGGTCGCGGGCCCACCAATGACATATTTCCTAATAATACATTCAATATTTGAGGGAGTTCATCAATGCTTAACTTTCGGATAATTTTTCCAACTTTCGTTACACGCGGGTCATTTTTAGTAGTTTGTTGCCTAGCCTGCAAATCTTCTTGTGAATGGTACATGGATCTGAACTTAAATATCTTCACTATTTCACCGTTAAAGCCAAATCTGTTTTGTACAAAAACGGCAGGGCCTTTTGATTCAATTTTTATGCTTATGTAAGTAATGGCAAAGATAGGAAAGAACACGATGATGCCAATGCAACATAAAAAAATATCCAAAGCTCGTTTTGCGAAGCCTTGCCAGCGATCTATTGGCTTTGTTGCTAATACAACATAACTATAGCTACCAAAACGTTCGAAGACAGCTTTAGGAAAAATTTTGCTAATGGTGTAAGGCGCATAATAAACTTCTACAGCACGCTGCATCGCGGCCTGAATAGTACTTTGTATTTCTGGCATCGCACTTTCAGGTAGCGCTATAAAAACCTGCGTAACAGAGTGGTTGTCGATTAACTGCGGCAAATCTGAAGTCGTTCCAAGAAACAGTTTTCGCGTATTAACTTTTGTGGAGTCGTCGCCATGAAGCCCAACAAAGCCGACGACGTGGCACCCCAAATCGGTGTTTTCTTCAAGCTGTAGTTTAACTTCTTCTGCTCGCCCCCCAGTACCTACGATCAAGACATTGTTATAACCAACCACTTGCTTGGAAAGAACTCTTCGAAGTCGGCGGGCGACATAAAGCCGACTGAAAGCGGCATACAAGAGGAATGTTCCTGCCCAAGCCACGCCCCAAATTCGGGAAAAATCCGATGTGGACTTGGTAACAAACGCAACTACCAGCAGAACCCCAAACATAATTACTGTTATTTTCGCGATACGATAAAAGCTTGTATATGAGGCCCGCAAAGAACTCACGGTGTACAATTTTTCAGAAAATGCGAGATAAAGAAAAATAGTGAGAGATAATACTACAGCTATAATGTAATTGCTTTCTACCGCGCTTGACCAAATTCCAAGCCTAAGCCATAGTGTAATAAATAAACTCAGCGTGAGACCAGCTAAATCAGCCCAAAACGTTAACAAGACAATATTGAATGTGTTGGGTCCGTTTTCTGAACTGGGCCGGGCTTCCTCAACTAACGTGTTTTTTGATTTCATTTTTTACTCATATACGTCGCGGCCAGGGAAAATCACCTACATGAAAAAAGCGCTGTTTTTCTTAATAGCATTTTCACCATTACCTTTTGCCAGCGCTCGCCCTATTTGGCAATGGTTTTGGATCGTTTATTTAGCGGCCCTGACATTCTTATTTATTAAGTCGCAATCTCGAAGATGGCTAAATCTGAGCATGACGCCAGAAATTGGCATTGCTTTGCTGTTGTTCACCATTTTTTGCCTTTGGGGCTTTGCCCAAGCCATCATCCCAACTGGTGCGGCCACCGGAGATTTACTTGTTTTCTTATCAGGAGATCCAGCTGCTACACTTAAAGTCTCTTCACTTACGACTGCTCACGCATTGTTTTTTGTCTTCCTCTGGGCTGTTATGAGACGTTTGGAAGATGTTATAGGACTAATTGATTTTTTATCGGTTGTTGTCTTCTGTTATGCAGCCTATGGTTTTGTAGAATACGTCACCGGTAATGGGCATGTGCTTTGGTATCAAAAAATAGCTTATGCGGATTCTTTAACATCCACATTTATTAATAGAAATAGTTTTGCTGCATATGTTGGTTTGGGGGCGAATTGTGTCATTGCCTCTCTTGGCTACAGAATAGAACTATTGCGCTCAAGGGCGGACCGCGACTATCATAGCACTTTGTACAAAACCTCCTTCATTCCCGCCATATTTTGCTTCTTGATGTTAGCTGTGTTTCTCATAACAATGGTGCTCTTTTTGACAGGCTCACGCGCGGGATTATTGACTACCACCGTGGCTATGTTCATTTCAATAATTGGTTTTCTGTGGAAGGCGAAGGTCCGAAAAATACACCTTTTGGTCTCATCCCTCTCTGTTGTTGCCGCTTTCATTTCAATTTCAATGTTAAGTGGGGGACTCTTGCAAAGTCGCTTGGAAAGTCCAAGTCCAATCGAAGACGACCCGCGGTTTGTTGCCATGCCTCTGATGACAGGAGCGATTTCTGATAAACCCCTCACTGGTCATGGTCTTGGTACATTTGAAAGCGCTTTCCGGCAATACCGGACAAATGCCCTGCAAGGATATTTCGACCGAGGACACAGTGATGTTCTAGAACTAACCATGACAGCAGGAATACCTGCTACAGCTATTTTTCTATCTGTTTTTTTGCTGGTTGTTGCTGCTCTGTTGTCCGCGTTGAAATCTAGCAGAGAGCATGGTAGTTTGATCATCGTTGGTCTTGCTTGTACGGTTCAACTTGGGGCTCACAGCCTTGTAGACTTTTCTATGCAGATGCCCGCGGTCTCATTTTTATATACAGCGATTATCGCTGCCAGCTTGAGGGCCGCCAACATGCTAAAAAGGCACTAACTGGTAGCGGTGAAAGAGCGTGGTTTCGGTCGGGTTTCGAGCAGCCAATCCACGAATTCTACTTTCGGTTTTGATCGTTGGCTAGTTGGAAAGCCATACTGCTGCGTGCTGGCTTTCTAACTTATGGAGTATTTTCAATCTAGGCCAAGTCTCCGGACATAGGATCAAGCGCTAAATACTAGACAAGTATTTGTTTTATTTTGTGACGAGAAAAGCCCGTACTCTGCAGTTGACTGCGCTGTGACAAGCTATAAACGCGGGTCAGCGAAAACCGTTAGATAGTTGCGCGCCGAGGAGAAAACTTACCCTTACCCTGACGAGCACAACATGTAAGGCTCAAAGTTGTATCAAATCCGTCACGGGGCGACATGCGAGGCAGATTGAGCTTTTGGGCTCTTTGCGTCGCTATTGCAGCTTCGCCCTAAGGAGCTTCGATGGGAGACATTTGAAATGCTACAACCTTCGTTTCTACCCTTGCAGTGTTTTGTCCCAAATTTTGGCCATTCCAGTTTCAAACTTATCTAAAGTATAATGGTTGTTGTAATGGAGAAGTGCGTTTTTAGAAAAACGCTCTCTTTTGCCAGGGTCCTCCAGTAAGCCTCTAATCGCAGCCGCAAGCGACTCAACTGAATTTTTATCCACTATTATACCATTTTCATTGTCACAGACGATATCAGCTATTGCTCCTTCATTCGTCGATATTATAGGTAATCCATAGCTCATTGCTTCGAGCAAGACGACGGGAAAAGCTTCGTTCGCATAAAAGGATGGTAAGACAAATATGTCGGCCGATTGAAATGCTTGAGATTTTGCATCGCCCGACACTTTACCCAGGTAAGTTGCTTTTGTTCCAAGTTGTAATTCTTCAATCTTGTTCTGAAAGGTGCTAGCTGAAAGATCCGAGCTTGGAGGCCCCGCGAAAATAGCTTCAAAATCATGGCCCTCTTGAGCCAAGTACGCAAGGGCCTTCAGCAGGACCACAGGTCCTTTACTTAATACCATAGAAGACAAAAAGAGAATTTTAATTTTGGTTGATTGAGCAAGTGGTTTATTGTTGGAATAAATGATCTGACCGATGGCATTGGGTAAGTAAGCGATATTGCTCTTCTGTATGATGCCAGAAACATCACTGGATAATCGTGGGGATAGTAGAATTATTTTTGCATTAGAAAGTGCCCACCTATATACCTTTATAGTAACCGCTGAGCTTGCCGATGTTGAAATTCCTTTACCGTGTAAATGGATAATTCGGCGTACTCTCAGGGTTTTTGCTATAAAAATGAAAATACATCCAGCATAAAAAGCTAAGCCATTGGGCGGCAGTGTGATGTAAGCTAGGTCTGGCTTCTTAAAAATAGCGGCCACGAAAAAAAACAATGCCTTGTTTATTGTACGGAAGATTTTTCGAACACTAAACCTTCCAATATCATCGACACGTCTAGAAAGTTGCATTGGAATTATATGTAAGTGAAAACGGTTGCGCAGATATTTCGAATTAACAACTATCTGGTTCATTATTGAAGCACCATGAACCGGGGGCGGCAACTGTGAAAGCACAAACACAAGTGGTTTTTTATTCACTTTATAATGTCCTTGTACTTGTCTATCGAGCATGTGGCTTCACACAGTTCAAAGAATGTCTTCTTTTTGCATAATTGCCCACAAATGCCATCCGAATCGATGCGCTAAAAAGGATTGGCAGCTGTTAGGTAAAAGTCTTAATAAGGGCAAGTGCCGTAGATTCAGAAAGTGTACGCGTATTGCGTCAATTTTGAAAATATCGAAAACACGAGCAATGCTCTTGGGCGTATAAACCACGGAATACGGGTTTTGAGGTCCGTCGGTGTTAGCATTTAAGAAGTTCTTCGACTGCAGATAGTGCCACAACCCAAATTTTCGAGCATTATCTATATGTTCATTTGCAAGGCTTGGCAGGAGTCTGATTCTGCCCCCAAGAGTAGCGCAATATAGTAAAATCAGGACGGTGCGCCGTATAAACATAATACTTAGATAATAATTGAAAGAATTCTTATGATAACACATGATAATTAGGCTGCCGCCAGGCCTTAATACTCTATTGATCTCCTTCACCACTCTCTGGATATCAGGGATATGGTGTAGAACTCCATGGCTATAAATAATATCGAAACTATTATCTGGCCAAGGTATCTGTGTGGCGGACCCCTGTCGTGCTTTTGCTTCACCTAATTCGAAAACCTGAAAACGCATCTTGGCTCGCAATATCGCGGCCTCTGTAGGGTCAAGTCCATGCCAATCAGCCCCTCTCAACACCATTTGCATGCTGTCAGCAGCTTGCCCTACACCAATTTCAAGTAAGGCCTTGTCTTGGAGGTCTATTTTATCAAGTTCTACCAGTATATGGCCCTCAGTTTCATACCTAAAGCCGTCATAATTTTGAAAATGGTCGAGCCAGTCTTCTTTCTTGCTCGTTAGATTTTCTCCACACGGGTTCGATTCCCAAAATGACGTTATTTCTTGATTTTTAGACATAAAGTTTTATCCCTGACGCAGGCGGAACCATTGTTCTAAAGTTAAAAGCTGCCATATGCGCTGTGAATTGTCGGCAACTCCAGACTGTTCATCATAGATCAGTTTTTTTAGAAAGTCCGGCGCGATAATATTGCGTCCTGCCATGCCGTCGGAAGCCAGCAAGTAGTCTTTTACCAATTGCTCCAGATCATTCTTGATCCATGACCGCAGCGGTAGCGTAAACGAAGACTTTGGCCGATATATAACATCGTGGGGCAGCCACTTTTCCGCGACTTTTTTCAAAATGTATTTCTGATGGCGTGAAGTAATTTTAAGCTTGCCCGAAATTTCGAATGCCGTCTGAATAACAGTCTTGTCTATGAACGGTACACGTACTTCAGTCGATGCTGCCATGCTTGCCCTGTCGGTGTATGTTTCGTTCAAAGAGACCATGAAATTACTTACATCGACATAGCACATCGCGTCCACCGCGCCAAACTTGTGGGCGGTGGTGTATGCTGTCTGATGAAGGGTGACTAATTTTTCTATCGATTTGGCAACATCTGTCACGAAGATACTTCGTAGAAATTCAGGATCGTAATAGGAATAACTTCTCATAAATGCTTCAGGTGCAGGATAGCCTGCAAACGACAGGAAGCGTTTTGCCCAACGTGTTAACTTGAACCCTTCATCTGCATTTGCTACAGGCATCCGACCCACAGCTTGTTCTGCAATTGATTGTAACGGGCCGGGGAGTTTTCTGTATGTGCGCGCCAGTAAATTGGCTTTGTGTTTGCGGTAGCCGCCAAAAATTTCGTCTGCGCCCATACCTGACAACAACACTTTCACGCCGTTTTTGTGAGCAGAGTCACAAATCAAGAAAGTACTTATCGCAGCAGAATCACCTATCGGTTCATCCAAATGGTGTACTATCTTGGGTAGTAATTCCGCTAGGTTTGGGCTTACTTCCACACAGTTGAGGTTGACGTTTAAATGTTTAGCCACCATTTTTGCATAGTGGAAATCGTCGGTCATTGCTTCGTGAGCTTGGTCCGCCGTCGAAAATTTTATTGTGTAGCAGTCCAGCGATTCCAATTGGGGGCGTGCCATCGCGACAAGAAGGCTAGAGTCCAACCCGCCGGATAAAAATGCGTTAATTGGAACATCGGAAGTCAAATGCGCTGATACTGAATCCAGAAGCGCGCTCTCGACTTTCGAAATTCCGGTCTGAACGTTTTTGATTTTCTTGTGAGCAGATTGGAGAAGTGTTTTAGTATCAAAGTATTTCGTAGTTTGGGTTGTCCCGGTTTTGCTTACGACCATGAGATGACCGGGTAACAATTTACGTATATTTTCGAAGATGCATTGGCTCTCCGGTATCCAAGTTTGAAAGAGCACCGATGTCAGGGCGTCCATGCTAACCGGTATCGGTTCTTTCAGGGCGCAGGTAATTGCTTTTAGCTCGGAAGAAAGAATAAATTCATCTTTAGAATGATAATAAAAAAGCGGTTTAATTCCGAAAGGGTCTCTGACTATTGTTGTTTGACCTGATGTGCAGTCATGGATCGCAAAAGCAAACATGCCACGAAATTTTGAGAGGCAAGCTGCCCCCCATTTAATCCAGGCCTCGAGCACTAATTCAGTGTCTGATTTCGTGATGAACTGGACATCGGAAAGTTCTTTTTTTATTTCAGCGAAATTGTATATTTCCCCATTAAATACAAGCACATGGTTGTTTTTTTGAAATGGCTGATTGCTTCTCTCTGCTAAGTCAATAATGGCAAGTCGGAGATGCCCAAGTTGAATATTTTCTCCGAACCAGGACGCGCTGGAATTTGGGCCACGATGGGATATCGCGTCATTCATATTTTCTATTTGACGAGTCTTTGATTCGGGTCTGAAGGATATGATTCCGTTGATGCCACACATTCGCTTTCTCACTCTCGATATTTAGGCTCTGGATTGGTAAATAACCAAAATACTCATATTAGTAAAACACCGTAAGACTAAAGCGGCGACTGAAGGTCGTGATGAAAAATGTGGTTGCCCAAGATTAATGTAGCTTTATGATACTATCAATAACTTCTAGGGTGCGCTGACCGTAATTTTTCGTCATTTTTTTTTTATGCCGTTCTTTTGCCTCGAGAGCCATCCGGTCAATTTCCCCAGGATTTGCATCAAAGTGTAATATGGCGGCGGTCACATCCTTCGCACTCCTGGAATTTATTAGAATGCCGTCGTCCATGTGACTCACGCAGCTGCCGCCGGCCGTGGTCGATATGACGGGCAGACCAGCTGCCAGGGCTTCGTATGTCACGAGGGCGCTTCCTTCTGATAACGACGGTAAGATTAGTATGTCGTGGTCAAGATATAGGGTTTTTAAACGTGCCTTGTTAACAGGGCCGCTAAACTCAACCAAATCCTTATTCGCTTTAATGTAGTTTTTAGCGTCATTTTCATGCCATCCAACGACCGTTAAAGAAATCGCATTTTTGGATCGTTTCTGCGCGGCTGAAAATCCGTTCAGTAAATATTTGATACCTTTTGCAATTGAAGCACGACCGACAAAAAGGAATTTGATGGTATTTCCCGGTATATAAGGATTGATTGGTTCTTTGACTAAAATGTTTGCTAGTGGTGCATCGTAATGAAGTGTTCTAATTTTTGTACGGTCTATTCCCATTTCAAGAAGAGCGTCGTGCACAGCTTGAGAGGGGACAAAAACGTAATTGGCTAGCCGAATTTCCCATGTCCGCAACATGCCGACGATAGACGATATTTCCCTGTATTTAAGCCCATGCTCACGGTATTCTGTTGAAAGCTGTTTGTATCGAGTTGATGGTAATTGGCCGGTCAAATCGGCGATAAAAATCTTTTTCTTTTTGCGACAATATAGGGCTGCTAAAAAACTATAGCTACCCTGTCCTACGAGCACTTTAAAATTAGATGGGGCAAATAGCCGAGCTAGCGACGCAAATATTAGGGATGGCATCAAGTTATAATGTGGCACTCTAATTAGTTTCGAGAAAAATTGCAGAACATCAGGGAACAAATGTCTACCGTGCACTTTATCAAGCACGGGATCGAGTTTTCTGTTGGCAAGAAATTTGTCGAATAGCCAGTATTTTCTGGCGTTTGAACCTCTAAAAAACGAATCCCAGCGGATTAGTCGACCTTTTCGCTCGAAATGCGCGGCAAGAAGAGACATCTGGTCAATGCGCCCAATCAACCAGATGTCTCTTGTCGGAGTTCCATCAGCGTTTTTGTCCGAAGTCATACCTATTGTACCTTATCCTCATTCAGAAAACACTTGGTGTTGTGAATCTAATTCAGAAACTAGTCAAGCTTGAACTGCATCGTGTTGAAGTTGCGCCAGTATGGAAGGAAATGGAACGGAGAATACGCCTTGTAAGCTAGGCAAGCGTGGTCGTGGATTGGCTGGATCGAAAAGTTTGAACGTGTCTCTGCACCAGATGTTTGCCGTATAGATAATCTTCACGATTTAAGAACTTTGGCGGATGCACTTTCAGCATTTTTACCTATGGGTACCGCGTATAATCTGTCTGTTGTCATTTAAAATGGCACTAGATGTCGCTTTGGTTGATATAGGGTCTCGTACGTTCCTAGTTTCGTCACTAGGCATTTAAATCAATTCGGGTGTTATTTGTTGTTGGTTATTCTGGCGAATTGAGATAGGCGTTTCAATGGACCATTTACATTTAATACAAAGGACAAGCACCTATGCGCCCTAGTCGGGACGACGGCCATTAGTGCAAGGGAAATTATAAATGAAGCAGGTATGCCAAAGGCTCCGCACCGGTAAAATTGAAGTTAGAGAAGTACCGGTTCCCAGCACATATGATAGCTTCGTGCTTGTGCGTACCGTATCGTCTGTTATCAGTGCCGGCACCGAAAAGACTAAAATCGATATGGGCAAGAAGAGTTTGTTGCAAAAAGCAAAATCCCGACCTGATCTAGTTCGTCAGGTGCTACAAAAAATTAAGACCGACGGTTTGAAGAAGACGCTCCAAACTATCAATACTCGTCTTGATGCGCCGAGTGCGCTCGGCTATAGCTTGGCGGGCACAGTTGTAGCTGTTGGTGACCTCGTAGAGGGTATCATGCCGGGAGATCGTGTCGCCTGTGCAGGCGCCGGGTTTGCAAATCATGCTGAATTTGTAGCTGTTCCCAAAAACCTTGTCGCCCGCGTGCCAGAAAAAGTTACGTTGGAAGAGGCTGCATTTACAACCGTGGGCGCAGTGGCTTTGCAAGGTATCCGCCTTGCTACTCCCATTATGGGGGAGACCTTTTTGGTCATTGGCCTTGGCCTTCTTGGGCAGCTAACGACTCAGCTGCTAAAAGCCAACGGATGCCAAGTCATAGGAATGGATTTGGATCCGACACTCGTTGAACGCATTGAGAATTATGATGCTCTGGGTGTAGAGGGTGACGTAGAGCAAGTGTGTGCCACTAATTCTTCAGGAGCAGGGGTTGACGGCGTCATAATTTGTGCGGGCACTGATAGCAACGAACCGATTGAACTTGCGGGCCGTGTTACCCGGGAAAAGGGGCGCGTGGTTGTTGTCGGTGCTGTCGGTATGAATATTCCGCGGACAGAATATTTCAAGAAGGAAATAAACCTTGTCATTTCACGCTCATACGGTCCTGGCCGCTATGATCCGACTTATGAAGAAGGCGGCGTTGATTATCCTCTGGGTTATGTCAGGTTTACAGAAAAAAGAAACCTGGAGACTTTTTTGTCCTTAGTGGCGGAAGGGAAGGTTTGTGTTTCCAAACTCATTACTCATCGGTTCGAGCTCTACGATGCCGCTAAGGCTTACAAATTAGTTGAAGGAGAAAAAACAGAGCCGTATCTCGGGATTGTCCTTAATTATAGAGAAGAGCTGCAAGCGACATCCATCAGTGACCAGGCGCCGCTTCCCAGTATTCCTCTCACTGATGCCAATATCCGTGTTTCTTTTTTTGGGGCAGGAAACTATGCAACCGCAACCTTGCTGCCTTTGTTGCGAGAGCACGATAATGTTTCTTTAGACAGTGTTGCTACAGTCAGTGGGCGTACTGCCTCTGGTGTCCAAGAGCAGTTTGGATTTGATGCCTGTACACACAGTCTGCAGGAATTGCTCTTCACACAGTCAGATGCTATTTGCATTGCAACGCGGCATAATGTGCATGCGGCTTCGGTCAAAAGTGTGTTGGCTGCTGGAAAACATGTGTATGTAGAGAAGCCTCTGGCTTTGACGTTGGATGAACTGGCACTGGTCCATCAGGCGTATAGTAATGACACGGCCAGGAAAATAATGGTGGGTTTCAACCGCCGTTTTGCTCCTGCCACGCTTGCCATTAAAAAGCATTTTGAAAGTCACAAGGGCCCATTTGCCATAAATATTAGAGTGAATGCTGGGGCAATACCGGCTGATCATTGGATTCAAAACGCTAATGAGGGCGGTGGCCGGATTGTCGGGGAAGCCTGCCACTTCATTGATCTCGCAAGTGCGTTGGTTGGTGGCAATCCCAAAACTGTATACGCAGCAGGTATGCGGAAAGGGAATATCTCTCCCCGTCTGAATGACAATGTTTCAATTACGTTGATGTATGAGAATGGAAGTATCGCAACCATTTTATATATCGCCGATGGCACCAATTCACTTGCAAAGGAATATATTGAGGTGTTCGGGGGAGGGAAGTCAGCAATTGTTGATGATTTTAAACGCCTTTCTCTGTATGCGCCTGATGCAAGGCTTAAGGTCAAGCGTTATGCTACACAGAACAAAGGTCAGGCTGCAATGATCGGCAGCTGGATAAATGCACTTGAAAATGGGCATGAGTGTATTCCATACGAAGAAATTCTCTATACAAGTTTAGCGTCTATATTGGCAATAGAATCCTTAACTATTGGTGAGACGATTAGCATAAATCCTCATGCTTTGAAATTACCGCGCGTTTGATGACGGTCCGGCAAGAAAACCAAGGTCGGTTCACGGCTGCTCCAATCGAAGTTGCAGCTAGGTTAAGTCAACAGTTTAAAACTGATGATTATGCTGGGTACGACCCTTTTGACGGCTTGAATAGCAAGAGATTTCAATCTTTGCCTTTCAGTTCTCAGCCATATGTCCGCCTCGCTTGGCTCCAACTGCATAAACGGCTGCTCTTCAATATGCGGCCCCTATTGGCGGTAAAAAAGCAACGAAACCCGAAAGCGATTGCCTTGGTTATTTTGGGCTTGCTTTCAGATTTTAGACGTTCCGGCGAACAAGTACTACTTAACGAAGCGGTTGATCTGGGCCACTGGCTGCTGGATAATCAGAGCGCCGTTCAATCAGAGGTCCACTGTTGCTGGGGGTATCATTTTGATTGGCAGGCCCGGGCATTTTCTGTCCCAAAGGGAAAACCAAACATCATTTCAACCAGTTATGTTTCCAAGGCGCTTGGCCAGCTCTTTACTCAAACACAAATTCACGCCTTTCAAAAGGCCAGTACAGCTGCAGCGCAATTTATTGTTGATGTGCTCTATACAGAGGCAGGAGGAAGACGTTTTTTTGCATATATTCCTGGCGAGACGACCTTTGTGCACAATGCCAGTTTATGGGGGGGCGCAACCGTTGCCAGGCATCTGACGCATGGGTTGACTGGTCAAGCCAAGGCAAAGGTAATCAATGCGACGGCGCAATCCTGTCAGGAGCAAATGGCTAACGGCAGCTGGGTATACGGGGGAAACAGTCATCACCAATTTATTGACGCGTTTCATACAGGCTATAACATTGAAGCCTTATCAGAAATCAACGAGATATTGCAACAAGAGCCTATAGAATTAGCGGTTGAACGTGCTTTTGAATATTATAAGGCTACTTTCATCGCGGCTGATGGTTGCGTGAAATATTACAGCGACGCCCTTTACCCTCTTGACACACATAATTTTGCGCAAGCGATTATTACGTTGACCAAAATGGGGAATGATCAGGCTGATTTCCTGATTTGTAATGAGATTATTGAGTCCTTAATGAGTAAAATGTATCTACCAAAAAAAGGCAGATTTGCCTATCAACGAGGTCGATTTTTGACCAATTCTGTGAACTATATGCGGTGGTCTCAAGCTTGGGCTTATTACGCACTTTCATATTACAGCGAAAAACATGCCAATGCGGAAAATTGAATATTTTGGATGTCCGATGCATGATGTTGGTATGGCAGAAACTGTTTCTGTCATCCGCGAAAATATACTAGCTCGCATGTTCACTCAACATGTGGTGGTGAACGTTGCAAAAATCGTAAATATGCGCAACGATTCAGAGTTGCGAGAGTCTGTTTTGAATAGCGACATCATCAATATTGATGGTATGGGGGTTGTTTACGCAATTCATTATCTATCAGGAGATAGGCCCGAGCGCGTCGCAGGCATTGATCTATTTCTTGAGCTATTGAAAATGGCGGAAGAAGAAAGGCTCTCTGTTTATTTCCTAGGCGCAAAATCTTCGACCCTTGAGACAGCAGTGGAAAATTTATCTGTTCTTTATCCGAGCCTTATAGTTGCAGGATATCATCATGGTTATTTTTGGAGCAAGGAAGAACAGGTTGTACATGAAATCAAAAAGTCAGGCGCACGCCTAATATTTGTTGCTATTACATCACCCAAAAAAGAGCGTTTCATAAATAGATGGCGAGAGGAGCTAGGCGTAGACTTTGCTATGGGTGTGGGCGGCACATTTGATGTCGTGGCAGGAAAAGTAAAGAGAGCCCCATTGTGGATGCAAATTAATGGTTTAGAGTGGTTTTATCGTGTTTGTCAGGAGCCGCGTAGATTGTTTTCTCGATATTTTTATACTAATTTTATTTTTTTGATTCTGGTCCTTAGACAGAAATTTTTTAAGTAAGAGCATGCTGAAAGTATTACAGATTTTTGGAACGAGACCTGAAGCTGTCAAAATGGCCCCTGTCGTGATCGCTTTCCAAAATGCGAAAGACATTGATAACCGGGTGTGTGTGACGGCACAGCACCGGGATATGTTGGATCAGGTACTGGGTTTTTTCGAAATCAATGTGGATCATGACCTGAATGTGATGCAGGCTTCTCAGAGCCTAGCTGATGTGACATCGCTCATCCTCAGTGGTCTCACAAAGATATTACAGGAGGAGAAACCAGATTTGGTGCTCGTTCACGGAGATACCAATACGACTATGTCCGCTTCTCTCGCTGCCTTCTACCAGAAAATCCCAATAGCCCACGTAGAGGCTGGGCTCAGGACTCACAATCTTCTTTCCCCGTGGCCCGAAGAAGGCAACAGGCTGATTACAGACAGCCTTTCCTCACTTTGTTTTGCTCCTACTGAAGGCGCAAAGCATAATTTGCTGAAGGAAAATATTAATACTTCAAAAATTACGGTGACGGGCAATACCGTAGTGGATGCGTTGTTCATGGCACGCAAAAGGGTATTGGAAGACGGTGATAGGATAGCCCGCTTTGAGAAACAATTTAGATTTCTTGACCGCCGCAAGAAATTGATTCTGGTTACCGGCCATCGGCGGGAGAGCTTTGGTGGAGGATTCCGCGATATGTGTTCCGCGCTTGCCAAAATTGCAGAGCGGTGCGACGTTGAAATTTTGTACCCGGTACACTTGAACCCTCAAGTTGAAGTGCCAGTTCGCCAGGCGCTCTCTGATTGTTCAAACGTTCATCTGATAGCACCTCAGGATTATCCTGCCTTCGTCTATTTGATGAACCGGTGTCATTTTATCCTTACCGATTCTGGTGGTGTACAGGAAGAGGCTCCGTCACTTGGTAAACCGGTGTTGGTTATGAGAGACACGACCGAACGGCCGGAAGCGATAGAGGCCGGAACTATAAGATTAGTGGGCACTGACACCGAAGCTATCGTATGCAACGCAAATTTGCTGTTAGAGAATGAAAGTTACTACTGTAAAATGGCAGAAGCGCATAATCCCTATGGGAATGGCACCGCCGCAATGCAAATTTTGGAGGCTGTTCGTCGTGCATACATATAAAAGCCTCTGTGTTGTAGGGCTTGGGTATATTGGTCTTCCTACTAGCGCTATATTTGCCAAATCGGGCCTGCAGGTTACTGGTGTCGATATTAACCAAAGTACAGTCGACACCATAAATGCGGGAAAGGCACATATTGTTGAGGTTGACCTAGATGGCTTGTTGCGAGGTGTAGTTGCCGATGGTTATTTAATGGCACAAGGCACTCCTGTAGCCGCTGATGCTTTTATTATTGCGGTTCCCACACCATTTCGGGGCGTTCATACGCCAGACTTATCTTATGTCGAAGCTGCAATTAGGGCCATAGCGCCCTTTATACGAATGGGTGATTTAATCATACTTGAATCGACCGTACCACCTGGCACCACAGATAGAATGGTGGCGTGGCTTGAAGATATGCGCCCGGATTTGAGAGATGCAGGCGGTGCAGGTGCCGCCTTTTTTGCTGCACATTGTCCTGAGCGGGTTCTTCCTGGGCGTGTGCTTATTGAACTTGTGCAAAATGACCGTATTATCGGTGGTATTACCGAGGAGTGTGCTGAGCGGGCAGAGGCGTTGTACGAATTATTCCTGAAGGGCCAATGCTATCTGACGAATGCCCGCACAGCCGAATTGGCTAAACTGTCTGAAAATGCGTTCCGGGATGTGAATATTGCTTTAGCCAACGAACTTTCTCAAATTGCAGATAACCTGGATATCGACCCCTGGCATTTAATAGAACTGGCAAACAAACACCCAAGAGTGAACATCCTGCAGCCGGGCCCCGGGGTCGGCGGGCACTGCATAGCCGTGGACCCGTGGTTCATTGTCAATGCTGCTCCAGAGGACGCTAAATTAATACGGCTAGCGCGTGAAGTTAACGATAGCAAACCCAGCGCGGTGATCGAAAAAGTACAGTCTGTCGCCAGCGGGTTCAACAGCCCCGTAATTGCTTGTTTTGGCTTAGCATTTAAGGCTGACATTGACGATCTCCGCTGCAGTCCTGCCGTGGAAATTACCGAGAGGATCGCCGCAGAGATAGACGCGCGCGTATTAGCCGTTGAGCCGAATATCACTTCACTCCCCGAGAGTTTGAAAAATGAAGGTGTATTGTTGGAAAGTCTGGAGATGGCAATGAAGCAGGCGGACATCATTGTATTGCTTGTTGATCATAGGCCGTTCAAGCGAATAACCGGCGCACAGCTCGCGGAGAAGGTGATAATTGATACCAGAGGCATTTGGCGTTAGGAGAGCACTATTGATATCACTCGCCTTTGATCGCAAAGACAAATTTTATGTATGCATGCAGAGCGGTAAATTGAATATCTAAACTCTAACGATTAGGTATAATTTCTATGGAAAAGTGCCAGTCGTCAAAACATTTAAAACAAGTATGTCTCAAATGCTTAGAGAATCTACTAGTGCCTGAGCATCAAGTGGATCTTTCAATGCCAAAAGAGCTCCACAGTCACAACCGAATTCCAGGTTTGTTGATTTGGTAGGCTCTGTTGCCACAAGATAAATGTAGGGAAATTTGGCGGTTACGACGTCCATGATGTCGAATAATGAGAAAGAGTAGGATAGGCCATCGCCTTCAGATATTATATACCCTTTTCCTCGCGTTCTAATAAAAACGCCCAGCCAATATAGGTGAAGGTGCTTCAGTATGGCTTTTACTATGCGCGTTTTCTTGCTGCCTTGCCCATATCGATTACTATCGCTGATAAACACCCCTTTGTTGGCTACTCGAACCATTTCTTTCGTAACTTTCCGGCTATCACGAATGTGGTGTAAAACCCCGAACTCAGTTACAAAGTCAAACGAGTTATCTGGAAAACCAAGGTCTGTTGCATCTCCATGGATTAATCGTTCTTTTGGTATGCCGTTTGTATAGCCAACTTGACGCAATGCCTCAACTGGCTCAATTCCAATCACTTCAGTCGACATTTTCAGCGTCTGGCATAGATGTTGAAATCGGCCTGTACCAGCTCCTATATCAAGGATAGACGATTTATTCTTGAAATACGTCTTTATTATATTCAGCAGAAACATACCTGCAATATAATGCGCGTTCGAGCCAGCATGAGCAGCATTGTAATCGCCCGATGACTCCCGATAATATGATCGCTGATATGCAATCTCATCCATGTTTTATCCTAAGTAGATATGATTAGTGGAATTGATACGATAACCAATTAATTAAAACAATATGAATCAAAAAAAACCTGTCTTAATGACTTTCCGGTCCTTAGCGTTCGGTCTGCAAATTTCTATGTAGTGCTAATAGCCTAGGGCCGCCCTCCCGCTATTCTGTAGTCAGTGTTGGTGTTAACTAGCCATAAGCCCAGCGCAGAGACAGATACAGCGGCGACCACGGCTATAATCAAGCTACAATAACTCGCGCCTCTGACTATATCATTTTATATTGGGTTTGATGAGCCTTGAGCCTAGGTGTCCCGAACTGTTGTTGAGTGACCTTTGCGCAAAAATACCGCCTTTAAAAGAAGCGACCCTAAAAGCCATTTGACGCTTGTGAAAACTATCATGCCCAAAAAGCCATATAGCTGGATCGCGTATGCACCAACGGCAATAATAAGCATCACACCCGTCATTGCTGCAAGCGTACGCCATATGTTGGCTTCTCGCGCGCTCAGATATGAGCGCGATAGAAAATACTGAAAGATTGAAGCCGAGATGGTACTTGCAGCAAAAATCCTGAGAGCGTCGCCTAATTCTACGAAGGCGCTACCGAACAGTATATTTAGTATCAAGGCCGGAAAAGCGGCCAACACCAGCGCCATCAAGATACCAATGATAACATTGAAAGCGAGTGCTTTACGGTTGCTAATTGTATTCGAAAGCAAGTGTACATAGACAACGCTGTTGATCACCAAAAGTATCGCTTGAGCGAAGGCACCAAGTCTATTTAAGGCCGAGAATTCACCGATTTCTTCAAGTGACAAAAATTGTGATGCCAAAATCACTTCAGAGTTTGTCAGAGCTACCAAGATGATCGAAATACCGGTAAATCCTATATTATCCCTAAACGATATTTTAATATAATCCCAAGATTGCCACAGCCCTTCAGTCGTAGTTATCAAAAATTTCTGAAGCGTTTTATATGACAGGTATTTGGCCATGAAAAAGACCAACGTTGTCGTCATCGCCAGCTGTATCAGGACGAGGAATACAGGTTCTTTGGTCAGGAACCCCAGTACAGCAAAAACAAGGCCGGCAACCTGCCCAAAAACGGTTAAAACTGCCAGCTGGCGAAATTTTTTCTGTGCACGAAGTGCCCAATCAAAACTGATGGCTGTCAAGAAAGGCAGCAAAATGAGCGGGAATAGAAACCATTTCGGCGTTGCCTCGGGCGGGAGAAAAACAAAAACCAGTGAGCCCGCGATAAGGAAAATTACCGAAGAAAGGACACGGTAAAATAATATTGGTCCGATAGCAGAATATTTCTTTTTCAAATAGTATTGTGTGAGGCCACTGTCCTGCCCCAGTTTTGTTAACATGATGCCAATGTTCGCGTAAGCTAGCACCAAGATATATTCCCCGATCAGAGCCGTGGAATAAGCCCGAAACAGGAGAGCTGTAATTACCAACCCGATCGCTCTAGAGACAACTTGACCTGCCAGTGACTGTACAATATGGAACGAGAATTTTGAAATTGGCATCACCTTGAAAGCTTCATCAGTTTGAAAAATGCTTCACTGAAGCCTGAAGTTGTACCATATTATTGAATTTGTCACGTCTACTTAAAAGGGTGTCAAGATTTTGTGGATTTCAACAAGCGTAGCTGTAATGCTAACCTGAGATCATAAAACCTCAATAGAATATTGGGTTTTAGGGCGGCACGATAGGTTTTGCGGATTTGAAGCAACACTTTTAAATAGTTTATTCTGGAGAATTTAGAATAGAATCGAGTGTTCCCTATGCACCGTATTAACATCTTTGAGTCCACAAAGGTCACCCGGCGTTTTTCCAAAACCCGGAGGTAAAAATCATAGTCGATGCATACCGGCAAATCCTCGCGGTATTTACCAACTTCAAGCCATGTTTTTTTTGTGAAGGCCGCTGTCGAGTGATGAAATGGGTTGCCCCGATACAATCGATTCACAGTGACTTCTTTGAGTTTCAAATCGTGGATGCTCTGGGCACTGGCTATCTGCGGGCCAGAGCAATATTCAGAGCAATCCTCTAAGTGTTCTACTTCGTAAGCGCCCGTAAACATCAAGCCGAAGTCAGTGCGGTTTTCAAACAGAATTTTAGCGGCGTTGAACCGCTCCCATAGACTAAGGTCATCGGCGTCGTTAATACAAATTATGCCCTCCTTTGCGGCGGCGACCCCAACATTCAAAGCGCGCGCACGGCCTATTTTGTCCGCGCAGATAAGGGACAAAGCCGGCCATTCTTTGTCTCGAATAATTTCCCGGGTTGAGTCAGTTGACCCGTCATCGACGACAACCACACGGGCGTCTTGAGGGCAATTCTCTTTCAAGGCCACCAAAACCCTTCCGATAGTTTTCTCGGCATTGTAAGTAGTTATGATTACGGTAAGGTTCACTTGGTTCCTCGGAAATTTGAATCGGCCTGACAGACGGCGGCTAAAGTACGGTACTTGGCTGTTTTATTTTAGGCTTATAAGTCCTATAGGTGAATGATGGGGGAATTAATAGATAAAGGATGTGAATTGAACCAGCTTTCGTATGTGCGCCAAAGCCCTAATACCTATACTGCTTTGCTGGCAAATACGGTATTGATGGGTCTCATGCTGGCGTCCTTCTACTTCCTTAAAACTGATACCACTCTCTCAAAATATTTCTTGCTATCGGCAATCGCTTTGCTTGCTGGGCATAATTTCTCAGCGATACCGCGATCTGTGTCATACTATTTGCCGGTTTTTAACGCCCTTTTATTGTTCGCATTTGTGCTGTTTACCTTTACACTTGGGACGGTATTTTTCAAACTGTCTCTCCTTGTAAATATAGCATTTGTTCTGTGTGGTCTGATTGTCGGACCATCGATAACACGATCTCAAGTGATTTGCTTGGCTGTTGCAACACTGATATTTGTCGTGCTGGATTTTGGTTTTGCTGAAACTGTCGAAGGTCGCAGGCTAAATAATGCGTATATTTTTTTAGGTTTATACTGCTTAGTATCTCCCTTTTTCCCTCGTGCTTCCATTGTGCTCGCGATGCCCATAATATTCACTTTTGCCAGAACAGTTACAGTCTCAATGATGTTGATAATGGCAGCGAGGGTCAAATGGCGTTCACCTGGTATCCTATTTGCTGTATTTTCATTACCTTTGATTCTAGTATCGCTTTTGGAAACTAGGCTGTTTTACACCCACGGCAGTGGCCGATTTTCATATTGGGAACAATATTTTACGGCCTTTATGTCCCCTTCGAACGATTCCTATCTTTTTGGCGTGGGCGTAGGCCACGTGTTTCAGAGACTCAGAGATAATCTTGGTTTTGGCGGGCTTCATAATGAGTGGCTTAGGATATTGGTAGAAACAGGTATTATTGGTTTTATCTGTTTCTCATTCGTTTGGTTCATTCTCTATCGTCGAATTCGATTTAGTTTCAACGCCAAAGTGGTTTTTATCACAATCCTTTTGTCAATGTTTTTTGATAACAGCCTTTCATACTCGCACTATTTACTATTCGCGAGTATTTCGATCAGCTATATGCACAATGAGGCTAGAAAATGTGCATATACTAAAACAAAGCAAATATGATCAATCAAGTGTCGAAAAACGCGAGTTCCCCATGTCAACAGTCCTGCTAACGAATATTATCCCACCCTACAGGATAGCTGTTTATGAAGATCTATCTCGTAAGTTAGGTGGAGAAATTATCATTTTAACCTGTGCGAGCATGGAAAAAGGTCGATACTGGCAGCCTGGCTTTGGCGACTTTGAGCAGCACACGTTGGGAGGGTGTCAAGTTAACCTCGGGGGGGGCAGAGTTATTCATTTGAATCAAGCGGTTTGGCGGACCCTACGGCGGATAAAGCCTTCAAGCATTATTACTACAGGGTTTGGCCCAACGATGATTGTCGCATTTCTCTTTTGCAAACTAAGAAGAATTCCTCACGGTTTGATTATGGATGGCACCAAAGAATCAGATGATAAATGGGTATCATTTCTCCACCGAATTATCCGTAAAATTATTATCCGTAGAAGTGCGTTTGGAATTGCAGCGTCAACTGGTTCGGCATTATGGTTTCAATCATATGGGATGGATTCCAAAAGCATATTTCCAAGCCCTCTTGTGCCTGCGTGGCAAAGTGGAAAGCCTGTGGTTGTCTTGGAAAAGAGGCGAACAGATATACTCTGGTGCGGAAATATAGATGATTCCAGGAAGGGAGCTTTTTTTTTTCTGGATGTGGTTCAGCGCCTCTCTTGCCACTTGCCGGGATTGAGCGTGCGTGTGGTGGGCGAAGGGCCTCTGAAACAGTTCATGAAGAAGGCCTTGGGTGAGATGGATGTTCGTTACCGTATGGAAGGGCATATGGAAAAGGATCAATTGATTGAGGCATTTGAGACAGCCAAGCTGTTCTTATTTCCGTCTAGGTCGGATTGTTGGGGGTTAGTTGCGAATGAGGCGGCGCAAAGCGGGACTCCAATAATTATTAGCAAACATGCGGGAGCGAGCGAGCTTTTTGCTGAGACAGAATTGGTGCTGGATTTGAAGGTTGAAGACTGGGTTAAACTCAGCAGGGAGCTTCTTTCAGACACTAGATATTGGTCAGAAGTTTCTACTAAAGTATCCGCTTTGGTATGTAACATTACAGTAGACGCTGCGAGTGAAGGTTATTTCAGAGCAATAAATTATGTAACCAAAAGACCTAATATTACGATGTAGATACGTTCGGCATTTAAACATGAATATGGGGATTGCTATGACGTTGATAGTAGATTGGAAAAACGGTCTAATTGAAAAGATACGACACAAAGGAATTGTTGGTAATTATTGGGGATTTGAAACATCAGATAGGTGGAGCTTCGTTACCCTGACTGAACGATCTCGCGGTGTGAATATTGTGAGGGATGAAATTTCTATAAACGATGCTAATTCGCAGAAACGCTGCTTGGAAGTTTGTTGTGGCGAAGGGCAGTGGGAATTGGAGATGGGTACGACCATTCTGGAGAATGTCGCCACGATGACCGCAACGGTTTTGACACTGAAGGACAGCAATTTCCAGGATTTCGTCCTCCGATTTGTTTTTCCCAAGGAGTCGTTTGAGCGAGGAACGATTGCCGGCAATACATATGAGCATGATGCCAGTGAGGTATATTGGCAGTTCCCCTGCCCTGAAGTTCGTTTGAATGGAAAACATGGCTCTGTACTTGTGAAAGTCTCTGATTATAACTGCGCCGACCGCTTCGACTTGCATATGTATTTACGGGCACTCAAAGACGTCTGGGTCGTGCATGCTCGGTTCATTCCTAAAACGACAGGAAACGACCCCTGGATCAGATGGATTAATCGGTATTTTTATCTTTCACTTTCCCCTCGTGCGAGCAAGATGGTGTTTAAAATTCCGGGAATAAGACGGGCCCTCAGATACAGAACAGAAAGAAAAGGCAAAAATGCAATTCAGTTGCAGGCTAGCGATATAGTTTCTCTTAAGAAAGGGGAGGCCTTGAAATTGAGTGCCTCTTGCCATTTCGAGGCATGACCGGTCATGAAGTGGAGCTAGAGAAGCTTGACAATTTGATAAGCATTCTAGCTGCGGATCTCAACACCGCAATTGATAGCGAAGGAGATTTTCCTGCTCGGACGTTCTATGCAAAGGCTTTCTCAATAGCAGTATGGAATACCCTGGATCCAGAACGGTTTAAGGTGGCGATTCAATCCGCATTGAAGAGTATCAAGAACGAAAAGAAAGATAGGAAGACCTACCATTTTGAGTTTAATCGATTTGCATTATTGCATGTTAGTCGATTGGTGCTGAAAGGCACTTTCAAAGACTTCGGACTTGCCAGGTTCACTGGAGTTAGAGTAGCCAACTGGACCCTGCTTCGGGCTTATTGCCGCTTTAAACAATCTTGGTTCAGTAGCTTGATAGGAGCGGTCGAAGTCTTTTGGGTGCTATTATGGTTTGGTCGAAAGAATGTTCTGGAAGACCAAAAAGGTTACTTCACTTCCCAGTATCATGCTTTTTCATGTGCATTGCTTTTTGAAATTGCAGAGTTGACATCGACGCTTTTAATTCGAAAACTACTTTTAAAAATTGCGTCGCGGTATAGGCGCTCGCTTTCTTTAATGGTTGCCCCCGGCGGCGAGTTCAATGTGTTCGGGCGAGGGTGTCTGCAGACTTTTGGTTATGGTGCCGCTGTATGGGCCCTGTCAATTCCTAACGGCAGCAATCCCTTGTGCAGAATGCAAGCCTTTGAAATAATAGAAAAAATTAGAGCTGTGCGAGAGACGCATGCATTTTTGCCACTGAATATTCACAACCCTGAAGAAGGCATTGCGGACGACGCGGATTGTGCTGATCCACGCTATCCAGGCTGGTATTCCTACAATAATTATTATGATTACTTGGCGTTTCTTACTTTCTGTTTGGTGAAAGCACGTGAGTATTTGCTTCAACCGGTGGGCAATGATCTAGTTGTAGAACAGGTCAACGAGAACGCTAACCGACTGATCAGTTTGACGGCAAGGGATTTTGTATTTCACAATTCAGCATACTTTGCGGCAGTAAGCCAGCCCACTGATCGATGGTGTTGTGGGCTTCCCATCCCTGCATTGATAGTTAACCAACGGCTAATATTACCTCCCACTGGGGGCGAGCAGGACCAGCCTTCTATTTACTCAAAGGAAAGTATCCCGCTTCCCGTTGCCAGTATTGCAGGCAAGTTACTGTTTTTTTCTGAATTTAAGTATTTCACTACCACGCCCGCTGTGAATGTGATCGTTTTCCAAGCAAAGGCTATGGGAATTATGCACAAGCGGAGTATAATTTTTCTTAGTGATCAAGTTATTGTAGAAGACATTTTTGGCGGAGACAGCATTTACCAAGTGTCTGCGCCTCGAATTGTTTTTGAAAAGAAGGGGCTGCGACTGTCTAAGGACCCTGATACAAGTAATATCTCTATACTAAACCAGAATATCACTATATCTTGTAGCCATCCGCTAGAAATAAATTCAGATGATGTGTTTTCAGTTGTGGGACGGAGCGTGATTGTTTCTGCTCGCTGCAACTCCACTGACAAATGTATCACTACTTTACGAGTAAAGTGAACTGACTGCCCGCAAGATAATTGGCAAATAATGCCTTAGTCTCATAATGTTATATCTACTTCTCGATGGAGGTTATTGTAGACCTTGAGAATTGATGTGGGCGATGGTACCCTAAAAATTGGTGGAAACTTGCGCCTCGCTGTTTAGTTAACATTGTCTCATTTGTATCGTCTGTGTCGCGGCGCACATAATAATGTGACGGGGGACATTCCATCCTGAGGAGAATAAGGCGCATTTTGGGCCGATGAAGAACAGAAAGCCAAGCAACAGCGGGTGGTTGCTACTTGGGCTTATGTTGGGTTCAAGTATCATTGATCTTGTCGTCGGTGTGTAGCTTTTTTTTGTGGAGTTCATGCTGGTGCTTGGCACGGCAATTTTCGAGTGACTCGCGGCGAGCCAATCTGTGAATGTTGGGGACCATGCAACTTTCGAAGAACTGCACCTTAAATCGTTCGAATTCGTGGAACTGCCGAAGGCCCTGGAGATGCCGCATAGCTCAGCCTTGTGGTGACTACTTGACTTTTTTTGTGGCTTGACAGCGTGGTTTGGAGTGTGGGTAGGGTATTTCTAGTGCCGAAAACTATGGAGTGTTGATTTAAGCCAATGAATAGTAATAGTGGTAGGATTGGTAGATGGTTTCTGCTAGTATCTATGTTGGTTTCAAGCATCACTCTGCTTGTGATTGGTGTCCCCCGGTTTTTAGCAGAATTGATGTTGGTGCCTGGCACTCCTATTTATGAACGAATTTCGCTTGGCGAGACCGTTGAGGAATACGAGCTTACAGTCCTCGACGAATCCCGCTTGCAAGCGCTTGAGTTCGTAGATATGCCGAGAGCCTATACGGACCTCGGCACCTCCTATCTGATCCGTGCGCAGCGTGCGGTCTTAAAAGTTGAACGCCGTAGATTCGCCAGGCAATCGATCAATGTGCTGACAAAGGGGTTAAATCTAGCACCGTTCAATGCTTTTGCTTGGTCACGGGTTAGTTCTGCTCATATTTTACTCGGTGCAGACCATTATGATGATGCGGTAAGGGCGTGGCGTACATCTATTGCCATAGCCAGATTTGAGCCATTTTTGTTAATCCAGCGCTTGCATGTAGGCATTATTCTATACCCTTCGATGAACTATGAGGATCGGAAAATTCTTAACGATCAGTTCCAACTAACTTACAATTGGAATCGGGACAGAATGCGAATCTATGCAAGGATGAATCAATTAACTGAATGGATGATATTTCTTGCTGGTGAACAAACAGAAGCCAAAGAGTATTTCAATAAATAGATGTCCCATTCAAAAAAATTTGCGATTCATTTTGAGACGGTAAAGTGACCTCGCTAAGCCGATTTAGCTACACACCAGAATTAAGGTGTTAACCATCTCACTTTCCTGCTAAAAGTATTAAATTCCCTGTTCTTGATTTTAGGAGAATCGCGTATTTTTGAGGCTCAGTATCAAGTTTATAGTTCGCGACTGATATCCAAACTCCTATGACCTATGAAGTTCCTCGTATTTTCCCCGTTGATCAAGGAAGTTTGGCGGAGGCAGGGTCGCTCTTGAGAGCATACACTACCATTTAAGTATGTGATCCAAAATACCAAAGCACTCGATAATGCAAAGTAATTGCCTATGAAAGGTGAATTTATAGTAACCGAGTGGTTTGAGGCACAAGTTGATCGAGGTAAGGCTGCGGTGATTGTGAATGCTGAAGCAAGGCAGCAGAAACCAAAAGTGCGATTATCTTCGCACAGCGCGAACATGTGAGTTTGCAAACTCGCGCCATGGTTAGCATAATTTCAAAAACGGCAGCGGAATACCCTACTTCCTCACCTTTGCTCGCATGCGAGGCAAACGGCCCATCGGTGTCATTGCGTCAGACTGAGTGCTATAGAGTGCTATCGTTGTCGGGTGGGTTGATGTAAGCGACGCTGCGCCTGAGGTGCCTGCGATATTCGAAGGGATACCGCCATTGATTAATTGCACTCAAAACCTAAGCCGGTGTGTACCCGTCCATGATAGTTTTCAGCACGGCGGCGTCAATGTTGCCGCCTGAAATCACACACACGATTTTTCGAACCCGATTAAGCGGGTCAGGCTTCAGGAGCAATGCGGCGGCCAGCGGTGCCGCACCAGCGCCTTCCGCGATTACTCTATGATGAGTTGCCATTTGCCTGATTGTATCTGCGATCTGATCGTGCGTGTTGCTTACTGCGCTGCATAGCACATCCTGTAGCAGCGGCCACATGGTATCCAGAACAATCTTGCCGCCCATGCCGTCAATGAAGCTGATGGTGTGGTTTACCTCAACTGGTTTGCCGTGCTTCAGCGCGGCTGCCACTGGCATTGATGTTTCGGACTCTGCGGCGATCAACTGCGCGCTGCTGCCTGCAGCCTTAACGGAAGCACCAATGCCGCATGCTAGCCCGCCACCACCAACAGGCACGATGATAATGTCAGCATCAGGTAGGTCTTCCAGTATTTCAACACCTATGGTGGCGTTGCCAGCCATTACCGCCTGTTCGCATACCGGGTGAATAAAATGCCCTTCGGTGCCCGGTTTGCGGGTTTCCAGCACTCGCCACCATGCCGCATAGGGTGTTTCAATGATGCGGGCCCCTAACGCATGCATGGCCTCCACCTTTGTGAGGGCGGCTGTATCGGGTACAATCACTGTGCACTTGACGTCCAGCAGGTTTGCTGCTGCGCACAGGCCTTGGCCAAAATTGCCAGCGCTGGCGGTGATGATGCCTCGTTTCAATTGGCTCGTTGGTATTGATTTGATTGCATTGGCTGCAGCGCGGAGCTTGAACGAGCCAAAACGTTGAATATTTTCCAACTTCAGGTAAATCTTGGTCTCGTGCTTACCGTGTTTATCGGTACGCCCAAAGAAAGGCACCAACGGCGTGCGTACGGTGATGCCTTCTAGGTTTTTCCGAGCCGCACTAATATCAGCCGGTGTCGGTAAGTGCATTGCTACCTCCGCTCAATCCAGCCACCGCAGCTTCTCCAGCGGATAGCCCAGATACCATTTGGTGCGCTCCATCACCATACGAGTTTTAATGTTTTTCACACCCAGCGCTTCGTCGCTGCTTAACTGGTCACACAGCTCGTTCAGGGTCTGCACATTTGAGCAGCATGTAAAAGAGACATACTCGCCTTCGCTCAGGCGTAGACAGTCCATAAATTCAGGGATTGCTTCAATTACAGTCTCAAACGCTTTGCGGTGTAGGGCGCTGTTGCTCTCCAAGGTAAACTCCACATAAGCCAGCACATGCTCGACAATGCGGTCCAGGTCCATGTCGGTGTGGGAGTTAAAAAAATACCCTGCTTCCTTCAGGGCCTTGGTGCGTTGAAAACAGGCACTTGGGGAAAGTCCCACCTGCTCCGCCAATTCCTGGTTCGACAGGTCTGCATGCAGGTGCACGGTCGCCAAAATCTTTTTGTTGATTGCATCCAGCTTGATAGTTGGCTTGCCGCTCATGCCTGTTTCCTTCGCATCTTCTATTTTCCGCATCTTTGCAAAATATCCTACGGTTTTCCCCGCTTACTTCAAAAGCCTATTTTGTCGAAAGCATGCCATGGTAGGATCGTGGCTCAATAAAATGGGGCAACGAAGGGGACCACAACCATGACCGAAAATAGTGAATTTTCAGCCGCACCAATAACCGACGATCAGCTTGTTGCCTGGCCGCGAGTGGCCGCCATTGCCGTCATGGTTGCTTTTGCGCTGCCAGTGTTTGTCGCTGGGCTTGAGATGTACGCTCAGCTTACTTTCATGGACACCATGATCGCGCTGATTATCGGTTCTGCCATCCTCACGGTTATCGGGGCCACCATGGGCTCCATCGGGGCGCGCACACGCCTCAGCTCCTATCTGTTGGTGCGCATAGCCTTTGGTGACAGAGGCGCGGCCTTCGTCAACATTGCCTTTGCGGTGTCACTTGTCGGCTGGTTCGGGGTCAACATCGACCTGTTCTCTGGTGCAGCTGTACGGCTGGCCGCTGATGTTTTCGGGGCGACTGTGCCTGCTTGGCCCATCGAAATCGGCGCAGGTATTCTCATGACAACCACCACCATTTTCGGCTTCCGCGCAATCAACGTGCTCGCGTCAATCCTCGCTCCTGTACTTGCCGTTGTTACGGCCATGTTGCTGTTTGGCACGTTTGAGAGCCACAGCATTGCCGACTTAATGGCGATTGAAAAGGTCGCCACAGCATCTATCAGCGACGGCGTCTCAGCAGTTGTTGGCGGCATCATCATTGGTGCGATAATCCTGCCGGACATCACCCGGTTTATCCGCCACTGGAAAGGCGCCATTCAGGTGGCTTTCTGGGCCTACATGGTGGTGGAACTTATAGTGTTCGCCGTCGCGGGCATGGCGGGCGCTGCGTCCGGCAAAACCGAAGTTCTCGATGTCCTGCTGCATTTCGGCCTTGGCCTCGGTGCGTTCATCATCGTTATTGCCGGCAGCTGGGTGCTTAACTCACTGAACTTATACAGCACTGTGCTTAGCGTAGAGGCCACTTTCCCGAAACTGAAGGGCACACTGGTTACAGCTGTGCTTGGCGCAGCCGGGGTTGGGGCGGCTTTCCTCAATATCCTTGACAGTTTTCTTGTGTTCCTGTCATTCCTCGCGATCATTTTTGTGCCTGTGGCGGGGGTTATCATCACCGATTATCTGTTAATCAACCGTCATGCTTACCGGGCAGAAACGTTGGACAATAATCAATCCCTATCGACGATGGCATTCATATCCTGGGGTGTGGGCGCGGCGGTTGCGGCGCTGATTAACGAAGGCATGATCGGTACTGTGCTCGGTGTCGGCGTGCTGGATTCTGTGGTCGTCTCGGCCCTATTGCACGGTGCGCTTTCCTGGAAAAATCGCGGCATTAATCAAACTCTAACTAACGAAGCTAAGGACTAAGTCATGCGCATAGGAATTGACGTTGGCGGCACCCATACTGATGCAGTGTTGCTGGCTAATAATGAGGTGGTGGCCTCCACCAAGGCGCTTACTACCGCCGATGTGCTTACCGGCATCACCAATGCGCTTGATACCATCATGGCAGACACCGGCGTGGCAGAAGACCAGATCGAAGCCATGATGATCGGTACCACCCAGTTCACCAATGCTGTGGTTGAGCGGCGCGAGCTTTCGCGTGTTGCCGCTATACGCATCTGCTTGCCGTCGGGCGCCGGGCTGCCGCCGATGGTGGATTGGCCCGATGATATCGCCGATGCGCTTGGACGGCATACCTATATGCTGACAGGCGGCATGCAGTATGACGGCTGGCCAATGGCCGAACTGGATGACGCTGAAATTGATGCCATGATCGCAGACTTGAGGAAGAAGGACATCAGCAATGTGGCCATTTCCAGCGTTTTCTCGCCGATGAATGCTGATCCGGAAGAATATGTCGCCGCCAAGGTGCTAGCTGCCATTCCGAATGTCCGCATTACGCAGTCGCACAACATGGGTCGCCTTGGTTTGATGGAGCGCGAAAATGCCGCGCTGTTGAACACAGCGTTGCTGGCGTTTGCTGACCGGGTGGTGGACGCCTTTGATGATGCCATGACCTCGCGCGGCCTGAAGTGTCCCATGTTTGTCAGCCAAAATGATGGCACCCTGATGAATTCATCGTTCGTGAAACAGTTCCCTGCGCTCACGTTTGCCTCCGGGCCAACCAACTCGCTGCGCGGTGCGTGCAAGCTAACCGGACTTACAGACGCCATTGTCGTTGACATAGGCGGCACAACGTC
>JAAHTG010000540.1_pt1 | contig 32153 bp, 44 predicted proteins | sample 6116081 | NCBI WGS metagenome assembly JAAHTG01 (sample SAMN13939989, study PRJNA603662) | sponge metagenome | isolation source: marine sponge | host: Mycale hentscheli | place: New Zealand | collected 2005 | reverse complement strand
TCAATGTAGTGATGATCAGCCAATGCGCTATATACTCGGTCTGTTAACCTATCCCATCGACCATATAGGAACCTAGCGCGTTTAGCATCATCGTATGTGTCTAGTAACCTAGTTATATAGTTATCTGGTAAATGCTTTGCGTTTTCATCTGTTCTTACTTCACCGATTAAATAAATACCCTTTTTTACTAATGTCTCTGGTTCTGGCTCTATTATCCTATCCTTGATATATCCTTCTGCTGGATTGCCTTCGTGTATTAGGATTGTTTTTGGTAATGACTTGCCACGTAATCGTGATATCAAAGCCTCGAAAATATCGGGGTTTATTTCTTCGCATTGAGATATATAACCTATATCGTATGTAGTACTAAGCACTTTGGATGCTTGATCAAACGCCCGCAATACGATTTTAGAACCGTTTTTAAAATCTATGCATTGATCACCAACCTTATACTCGTACTGCCAAGTCTCTGGCGTGAACATGTCTATTATTATTTTCTTGCAGCTGTCTATTAATTCCCTATAGGTTGCTCTGCATATTATGCCATTTGTCTTTGGGTATTTAAGACAAGCCAACATAATCATCAAAGTACAAACGACGCTCTTCCCGCATCCGTAGGCTCCATACATGCAGTATTCTGAATAGTGATCAAGCTTGATTGTTCCATCAGTGTTCCACATAGCCTCGAAAAACTTAGCCTGTGTGTCGTTTAATTCTAGATTCAACGTAGACCTGATACCTCATCAATTTCTTGTTGCGTTTGAAATTGCTCGAGCACGCTGTTCTTTTTAGCTGGTTTTCTAAGAGCTTGAAGCGGATCTATATTCAAGCGGTAGAAGTGATATACACGCATTGCAAGCGTAAAGCTAAAGATCAATACTGTTACTATAAATAAGAAGGCCAATAAACAGCCTATAAGACATAAATAAAAGGATTGGATAGTCATACGTCGATAACCTTGTTATCTTTTGATTCTGCTTGGTCATCATCTTTCTTTTTATTTATAACGATGTTGATGTTGGTGTCTTTATCTTCTGTGGTGGAATCCTCCAAACCGTAACCGAGAAGGTCGAAAAACAACTTCTGTGAGGACGGGTTATAAGCACTCATCGTAATAACTCTTTTACAGATCAATTCTATATGTGGGACAAGCAGCTTACGGACAGTCCCTTTTAAATTCTTTGAAGTTTCTTTTCTCAAAACAGCCAAATGATCTGAGATACACCTTCTTGATAAACCTGTTTTGTGCATTATCTCTGGTATTGAGGGTAAGCTTTTTTTTGTTCTGTCCTCCATAAGCTCACCTATTGCTCGTATAATATGGTAATGGGTTCTTTCTTTAAGACTGGCTCGTTCATATATGGCCATAGCCTTAAGCTTTTCCTTGTCCATTCCCGAATCTTCAATAGCAGCCTCTTGTATGGCTTCAAACCCCACATTTTTCTGTACTTTTCTTGGCCTACCCCTTTTTTTTGGGTTGCTATCTTTCATGCGTTTGTGTGTGTGCTACTTATCCACACAAAAATACCTATAAATTAACGCACTTAGAAACAACTTATACACAATATTAGTTATATCCCACAAGCAAATCAAAATCATCGACTTTTAATTCTAGAAACTTATAGTAAATATCCTGATCTTTAATGGCTTCATTTAACTCCTTAGATAAATCATTACAAGCTAAAATATTGGTTTTTGAGGCGTGATAGTAATCGTTTTCGTCAAAATATGAAGGCTTGGGAATAAAGACGGACATACTCATGATTTATATTCTATTTTTGTAGACTGTGTCAATAACTAACTGCGTCCAAAATACAAAGTGTTTATCAAATTGTATAAAAATAGTGTTGACATCATTGGCACAATGGGTTAGTATAATTGTGTTAAACAAATAACAAAGAGGTGAACAGAAAAAATACTAACAAATAAATAAAAGGATTAACAAAAGAGATGAACGACTACAAAGAACAAGCTAATAATTTTTTGGAAAAAACAAATACGCAATTTAACGCAAAATATTTAAAACACGACTATCACTTCAATGGTGATGATGAAAAAAGAGACATTTATAAAATAGAACTCAAGAGAGGCTGTAAGAGCTATTCTTTTGAATTTGGGCAATCCATAGTCAATAGGTATGTAGAGCCATCCCCGTATGATGTTCTAGCCTGCTTAACAAAACATGACCCCTATTCGTTTAATAATTTTTGCAATGAATACGGGTACAACAATGACTCAATCCGACATAAAAATATATATGATGCTGTAAAAAAAGAATATGGGAATTTAACAAGGCTATTTGACTGTTCTGAATTAAAGCAACTTCAACAAATAAACTAATAAAAAAGGGATTAACAAATGAAAAAGACTAACAAAATCAACATAAAAATCAAAACTGAGCAAGTATATAACCGAAAAACCATACAAGAAAATAAGCAATGGTTTCGAGAGATCAGCAGAGTATTAGAAGCAAAACGCCTTACATGCCCAGCTAAGTACTTTGTTTCAAATTAATAATAATTGAACTAAAATACATAAAAAGGAAAAGAGATGAACTCGTTTGAAAATGAATGTAATGAAGCACTAAAGAAAGAAAACGCTAAAAGAATAAAAGACGGCCTAGAACCAAGACCCAGCAATATAACCTTTATAGATTACACAAAAGAAGTCAGAAAAGACCTAGAAATTTACGATAAAAAAACAGAAGAAGAATTAGAAAAAAGAAGGCTGATATACAGTTCAGCAAACGGGGTTCGTATATTTGGGTTTAGGTTTTGGAAATTAAAAGGAAAGATTAAATACAAAATAAATAAAATAAATAAGCGACGAAAAACAATAATTTTTGATAAAAACATTTATTTAGTTGAACTTCATAAATTATCAAAAAAATGTGATCCACTATCCAAAAAATACATTGATATAGCGCGGAAAATAGAGGAAGAACAACTAGAAACTTGTCCAGAAACTTGTTTAGAAAAATACGTAGAAGAATCAGACGTTTTAGAACTTCAAAATATTTATAATAAATTTACTAAAATATGGAATAAATATGTAGCCTTTATCAATAAAGAAATAATTAAAAAAGGAGTAAACACATGAGCATAGAGGATTATTACGATGGAACACCAGAAGCGTTGTACGCGCGCTATGAGATGAATGAACTATTAAGGAATTTCGAATTACGCCACGCATCAGAACAACCAAAAAAATATTGGAAAATGAGAGACGGGACGCGTATTGAATGGAAAGATATGGATAATAAGCACGTCATTAATACTTACAACCTTATCAACAGACAACTTGAAGGCTTTGTTATAGATAGCATTCAAAAGAAAATTGAATATAACTTTATGTTTAACGCAAAAAAACAGTTGGTTAAACAGATTAAAGAGAGAAATTTATAAAAGAAAAATAGGAGAAAAAGAGATGAAACTTAAATTATTTTCTACGAAAAACGAAACGGGCGATTATTATACCGCTAAATATAGTATATGTGGCAAAGAAAAAATAGAGAAATTGGGGTATTTTACATCAGAAAATGCAGCAAAACGCTTTGTTGTCGAGTGGATTGAAGACACTATAAATAACCTAAACGAAAAGGAATTAAATTCTAATGTTGGGGATGCGTACAAAAACCTATACCTCGATCTAGTACAAAAAAAATAAATCAAAACGATGAGTAACGAACACGAGCAACAGTACAGAAGATATCTAGAGCGCATTTTAGTAAAATGGGCCTTGTCTAGCCTAGAGGGTGAGTTAAGCTTTGACGTTCCAAATTATCGGGCAATGACTCGTGCCCAGCGTCTCTACTGGGTTTGCAGTTTTGCGAAACTACGCTTGCAGGGAAAAATGAGCGAGAATCAAGAAATGCAACTTTCAGAAGCCCTATACCCGTGGCGAGAGGCTATTGTTTACACGATGGCTTTTTTGGGCCCTCCAAATTCTAGCAATGACATTTTTTTAAACGAATCTGAGGTTCGATTAGATATTTTGTCCAAAAAAAACAATTTATTTAAGAATGAATTTTATTATTGACTTTTGTAATATATGTTATTAAAATATTTATTATATAGTTTTAAAAAAAGAGGTGAAAAAATGAAAACAGAAAGTAAGTTTATAGTAGATTATGACAAAATGCGTGATTACAGAGAGCGATTTGGAATGTCGGCCAACGACTTGAGCCTGATTCTTCTCACCGAGTACAATTACAGGTGTTCTTTTGTAAATATCTATCGCCTAGAAAAAGACGGTGAATTAAACAAAACACAAGCAAGCTCAATCTTAATCAAATGCTTGGCGGATCTTTACAGCATACCTATGGACAGTTTATTAAAATTAAATCCTAACTACGTCAGAAAGACGGCTAAGGATAATATTATGCCGCAATCACAAGTAGCACTTAGTAAATCTAGTCGCGCCAAGATCAAAGGTAAAAATGTTATCAAAATAAAGGAGCCTGTCTTCTAACGTTTGCGGGTGTAAAAAAAAAAGAGAGCGCCCGACTAAAAACACTCTCTTCTTCTAATAAGGATTAACAAACATGAATATATCGAGAAATAAACACATTGTCAAATTTGACCCTCTTATAATAAAGAAGCGGCTCTTCTACCAGGTTCACAGCATCAAGCGATTTATCTTTCCAATTAAAGCGTGCGAAGGCATAACAGAAACCTACGTCCAGTTGCCGTTTACCCTCACAAAGCAAGCCGTAAATTTATTGAAGCTTATCCAACGCTTTGATAAAGCAAAATTCTTTAATACCACGTATATAGAAAAAATAATAAACACTCAGTTGGCGACCTGTGACGAGTTGTCAGGTTTTGAGTTGTCCGATTTCAGGTCTTCTGTGATTGCCCACGGTAACGATATTGGAGTGACAATGAGCCGACCTATTTACGAAAAATTAAAAGAAAAAAAAGGAGTTGAGAGACATGTAAATGCAGCAGTAAAAACAATTTTAAGCGACAGGATATGCGATCTAAGCTGGACATCGCCCGATGCCCAGCAGTACAACTCATAACTCCTCGTCAAGAAATAAAAACAAGGAATACAAAATGAATAATACAACAATAACAAAACAAAAAGAAATGCCCAAAAACCCAGTAAAGTACTTCTGGAAGCTTGCAGAAGCACAAAACGAGGTAAAAGGATGGCATTCTATTGATGATGCGATCCAAAACAACGGAGAGATATTCAATAAACTAACGTATTGGACTAAGTTTCACCTTGAGCAACAATTCAGTGGTGACGCGGTTGTTTTTAAGTTGAGCTATCACTCAGATATTAATGAGGTTTACGACGCGATTCAGGAACAGTACGACAGCGTATCTGGGGAATACGAACCATCACCATATACAAACGAACTAAGTAGCTTTGATGGTGATCTTGCAAAAGAAGTAGCAAACGAAATTAGCCACCACTTCAAGAACCGTACTGGTGAACAATGCGATATAGAACCATTTATTCAGAACAAAATAATTGAAAACGTTGGAGGTAGTATTTTTTGCACGATGCAGCACGATAAAAAATATATTGAGTTTTTACTCCCTATTTGCGCCTATAACCTCGTTTTAAAGCACGTTTGTCCAGATCGCAGAAGGTTGCAACTGCTTTGGAATGTTTGGCTGTATAACGCAGTTATTGAAACGTTTAGGGAACATATACGAACCCTATACACCCTAGATTTAATCAACGTAGATCCATCGGAATGTGCTACTATTTTTTAGTAATTAACGCAATTAGAACAATTAAAAGGAGATAGAAATGACAGAATTAACAACTGAAAAAAAAGAGACAATTACAATAGAAGAGATTAAAAAATATTTGTGCCCACAGGCAAACGACAAGGAGGCGCAAGTGTTTTTGCAGCTCTGCAAAAGTTTAGGTGCAAACCCTTGGCTGAAGGATGTCCATATGATCAAATACGGAAACGCGCCTGCTCAGATGGTTATAGGCATAGGTTATTATCTAAAAGCTGCACAAAGTCATCCGAAATATCGAGGTCATAAGAGCTGGATTGAGAATGAAGGTACTGATATGAAAGCCTGTGCGGAGGTATATGTTGATGGCTATCAGTGTCCAATTTACTGCGAAGTTGATCGTAGTGAATACGACACAAAAAAAAGTATGTGGCAAAAAGCACCTAAAACCATGCTAAAAAAGACGGCTTTATCACAGTGCTTGCGCCAAGCATTTTCTGATTTATTTTCTGCAACTTACACAGAAGAAGAAGTGCAAGACATGATAGATGTTTCACCGAAGAAAGAACAAAAGTTCAAACATAGTTCTGAGCTTGGAAAAATGACGCTAAAACCTCTTGAAGAAAAAGAAGAAAATATTAAAAAAATACAAGAAAAGGCAAAGGAAGAATCAGCTAAAATATTGGAAGTAAAAAGCCGTCCTGTCCCTCCTTTTTTGATGGGAGAGGTATCTCAAGAAGAAGCTAAAAAATACGAGGAATATTGCAAGATTTTGGACGGACAAAGTTCCGCAACAAAACTAGCAGAGATTGTGCCAGGTTTAAGAGATGATTTTAAGAATAAAGAGGTGAGGGATCAGTTTAGATCTTATGCTACTGATCTTTTTGTTTATATAGGTGGCAAGAAAGGGTAAAAAAATGTTAAGATTGCTTCGCTTTATTTTAGTGCATATGAGTAGAGCAACCCTTGTTCTGGCTGTTGGAGACGGCAGCTAGAATGGCTAAAAAACAATACCTCCGCAACCGACTCTGTGACATACAGAAGCGTCCCGAATATAAAAAGTTAAAGCCTAAATATAAGGTTGTGTTTAACCATATTTGGACTCAGTTACGTACAAAACCATGTATATTCAAAATTCAGAAACAAAAAATACCAGTAGGTAAAGGTGAGTTTTTAATCTCTTCTCGGCGACTTGGAAAAGAGTTGAATATAACACGTGACAGCGTCATTAGATGCATACGAAAACTGTTAAAAAACGACTTAATTACAGTAAAAAACGTCATAATTCATAATAAGTCCTATGGATATATTATTACAAAAACCGCACCACCGATAGCTTTAAAAAAAGAGACCGCACCACCGATCGACGAAAAACCGCACCACCGATCTCAGCACGGAGTTAAGCACGACCCCAAAAAAAACCGACCCACCGATCCTACAAAAACCGCACCACCGATACCCACGCTATTAAATACAAGTGTATCTTTATTAAATACAAGTGATCTCTCTTTAGTTAGATACGTAAAGCAAAATAATGTAACAATTTTAAACCAACCAGAAATGAAGGAGGCAGACGATATGGTACGTAGCGAACGAGAATATAAATTCAAAGGGTTGATGATGAAGGAAGGAAAACTAATAGAAGAGTTTCAAGACATTCTAAAGCACTATTACAACCATAATCTTAAAAAATCGCCGATGGGAGATTTCGATAGCCAGAAAACTAGATTCAATCAAGCATTTTGCGAAGCTAATGGAATCGAAAAACTATGCTTGTTTCGGGGTTGGATAATGCAGCCAACACAGTACCACCCCCAGTTTCATAACCTTTTGCAAAAGAATATCGATTCACGCAAAGTTTCAGAGGGATACAAGTACTATCACGACCAACAATTGAAAGAATTACGAAACCAAACACCACAAAAGCCACAACGAAGTGCCGAGGATATAAAGGAAGAGGCGATTTATAATAAAACCGCCGAATACTGGGATTATCTGATCTCTAGTAATCGACCAGAGGCCGATAGAATCCTTGAGGAGGCAAATATTAAAGCCGCAATGATAAGTCGTAGCCCAATGAAAAAAATTGTTGATTCAGCGTCGAATAAAGGCTCTCTGTCATCCCAGAAAATAATTATGTCTTTTGTTCAGATAATTTTGCAGGCAGATAAGACGCACTTAGCGGCAATTAAAAGCGGTGATTTTCGAGTGACTGATTTTGATGATTTAAAGAAAGATGAGGCTAAAAATGCGACGATTTTTTAAGTGGGTAAAGGCGCAATTAGCGACAAATAATCGTAAGAAAAATACATTGATTTTTTTAGGAATGAAATTGATAAACAAACAAGGTAATATTGGAGGCCAAAAATGATAACGCAAGCGAAAAAATTAAAAAAAGTTAAAAAAATATCGGATCTTGAGGACTATCTAGAGACGATGATGTTAATGTTGTCTACTGAGTTAAGGGGGAAGTATGTGAGGGAGTTTGTGTTTCACCCACAAAGAAAATGGAGGTTCGATTTTGCGTTTGTAGATTGTAAGGTTGCAGTTGAAGTGGATGGGGGGGAGTATCTGGGAAATAGAGGTGTCACTGATCCGCACGCTAAAAGCAAAAATTACGAAAAAATAAATCAAGCTACAATTTTAGGCTGGCGAGTTTTGAGATACAGAGGGTCAACAATAAAAGATAATCCCTATGAAGTCGTAGAACAGATAAAAAATATGGTGACCGAAAATGGATAAGCCTAATTACAAAAAAGATTTTTATAACGTCAATTGTCATGTCAAGCTTGTATATGAGGTAGAGGGGCCAAAAAAATACGATGAAAACGACTGGATGATACGGCCGTTGTTAGAGCATATTTCGCATATACAGAACCATCTGTTCGACGCATTTAATGCCATAAAAAATGGTAGCTATTTAGAGAGCGTTGAGTCCCTAGAGCAAATCGAAGAGGATCTCAGCCATTCTATTTTGCGGCTCAAAATGGTTTACGAAAAATGTATTTTTTTGGCTGACCCCGTTGCCTCGTCACTAAAAGGCGACGATACTCTTAGCTTTATTAATAAGAACTAACTGCGCTAAAATAAGAAGTGGCTCGTTTTTGATTCATCTCTTTTAGCGAGCCACAAACCCCTAAAATATTTAATTTTTTTGAATTGATATTTAATTTTTTTGTGTTAATTTAAATAGATAAGAAAATACTGATAAAAAAAGGGATAATTTGAAGCAAGATCGAATAGTATTAGAGGCAAAGCTAGAGTTCAAGAAAGCGAACTTTAGGGAGTCGTTAATAAGTTCGATGTCGGTTCTTCTAAAAGATATTCAAGAATGTGAAGATATCGCCCGTTCAACAAATAAAAAAATAGACTACAAGAAAGAGGTCGGGATGAGCAAGAAGCCAAAAGCATCACCAGAAGTCAAAGGGACGGTAATATTTTATGAGGGGTTTTGCGACGAGTTAAAGAAAGAGACAGAAAGTAAATCATGCCTGAACTGAACGGTAATGGGAACGGTAACGGCCTAAACAAAAAAATACGCATAATTTTAGATCGGCAAAAGGATGAATTACTAAGCAAGTACAAGAAACAAGGTGTTTCTGAGGCTCACGTAAACGCTGCAATAGACCTGGCCTACACGATACTGCACGAATTTACTCGCACTATGTCGATGAAGCTTGAGCGGGTGGAAAAAAAACAACGACAATTATACGGAGGTCTTAAGTGGGTAATGACATCCATTATAACTGCTATGCTCGGACTAATCGTCACCTTAGTAACCAGGCTGATATGATGAACCGAGAGCAGGTATACGATATGGTTGAGGGTTACGTATGTTCCGATCAGGAACTTCAATCGCTGTTAGTTGCGAATAGTATTTCTAGGCAGGAATTTATCGACCATAATGTTGATTTAAAAGTTAAAAAAATGGGGATAAAAAATTCGTTTATGTCCACCTATTTTTCGGTGCAGAGGTTAGAAAAAGAACTTAAAAAATTCGCCAAAAATATCGTAAAAAAACTAAAGTCTAAAAAATAAATATTTCGTCGCTTTGGCTATTTCTCATATCTAAATGAATCCAGGTTTTTGTCCTCTTAAAATCCTCTAACCCCCTAAGACCTTGGTCAAAATATAGTTTCTTGTGTTTGATTATGTCCGCGTACACGGCAGATAAATCAAAGTCCTCGATAGATATATCGATAGCCCGCCCAAATTTGTGCTGAGATTTCGACGCACCTACGTGGCAATTAGCGGGTCTGTATCCACAATAATTAGTGCCTCCAATATCAATATAATGCCACGTATTTATCATAATTGGCTTCTGGAACCGATTTCGAAAAAACTGCGCTAAGTGCGGTAATCTGTCATCGATATACCATGTACTTAGGTTCCCCCAGCGTTTAAATATTCCGCTAGGGATGAACTCTTGAAGAAAGAAGTTATTCGTGATTTTCATTTAACCTTTTTTTGTATATCCTCTAGAGTCTTGTCTATGTCCTTCACTTTCTTTACGTGGCTTTCAAGTTGATGGATCTGTTTTTCAGAAATTCTAAGGGTTTGCTTGTGCCGTTCTGCCTCTCTTTTTAGAACTGTGCCAATACTTTCAAGAATGCTTGTCACTGCCTCTAATTTATCTAAAATATCTATCAATTTTTTCGCATATTTAAAAAATTTAATCATTATCTACTCCTATTGTTGAACTAAAACAAAAGACAATTCGTCGATTGTGTATTCTCCCGATGTACTACTGCCGTCAGATCTTCTTGCCCGTACCTTCCATCGGCCAGCTTCACCAATCTGAGTTGTGATTGCGTTTAAAGGTGTAGAGCCGATATTTAAGGGTGTTGTCCCTTCATTGGCTATATCTAAATAGTAGACGGCTGATCTACTTAGGTTGGATATAATGAACGAACCCGAGTCGTATAATATTGTCCCGTCATCTGTCGTGATATAGATGACAAATCCATCCCCTCCGCTTGCACCTCCCGTGATGGTAAACCTAAAATAGACTTTGTGACTTCCGTCGATTATGGGTTGCGTTGACCACTGTATTGGGAAGGAAGAGCTGTATATATTCCATATCGTTGCCGATACGTCTTGAACCGTTGTCGTATCGAATGTTAATGAGCCTCTGAAGGGTATTTTATCTATTACGCTAGTGTATGTTGCAGCCTTGATATTTATGTTTATTCTGGATGCAGATACAGCCGTGCCAATTTCCATTCCCCAGCTTGGTTTAGATGCTGTTATAGCTCCATCTAATCCTACGTAATACAATCCGCCAACAGTTAACCCGCTGTACCCATCCCTAAAGTCATAGAGAACATTTACTGGATTTCCAGAACTGACTGTTGTTTCGGCGATGCCGACAACGGATGTTATACCAGCTTCACTTGCGCTTGTTGCTTTGTATGCTAATCCTCCGTTTATTCGTATACAATCTCCCGCGCTAACGTTCTCGCCCGTGGTAAGTGAAAACGAGTCTGTGGGCAGACCAACGAAACTTGACGCGGTGACTGAATTAAATGTGACGTCATAATTAGCGTTTGTTAAATAAGTTACTACTTGCGTGAAGTTAGCATCCCAATCGGTGTTATTTATTAGGGATCCGTCCCATAAATTAAAATCGCCTGTGCTTGGTATTGTCATGGTTTATTTCCTCCTGTTAGGTTTCTTTTAGATTCTTCTGTGTAAGATCCGTCTTGGTTTCTTTTTATAGGTGTAAACACTGTTGAACCTGATAAAAATTTAGATGCCGCTTTAATTGATGAAGGAGTTCTTTTTATAATTTCTCTTTGCCCTAATGGTGACATCAAGGGTAATAAAGGAGGTGCATTAGTCCCTGTTATTGCTCTTATAATATTAGAGATTCCTTGAGCACCTCCTGAACCCCCTCCTTGTCCAGGAAAAATATTAGAAAACTGTTGCTGTGCTCTTAAGTTTTCAGCTCTGTCCAATAATCTTGACTGAGGATCTAATTCATCTAACTTCTCTAATGCTTCACGTACAGGCTGCTCTTGCTGTCTTTTAAATAGCTTTGATGCGTCTTTCGTATCTGTTAAACGTTTCCCTAATACTTTATTAGCTTCTTTTAAAAATTCTTCTTGCTGTTTTCTGCTAGTTTTATATTCATCAATATTTTTTTTAAGTGTGTTAGATGCTTTATTTCTTATTGTTTTTAAAACTTTTTCAACTCTTGAACTAGGCTTATTTATTGCGTCCCACTTAATACTCTCATCAATTCTAGAAATTATATCGTTTATACCTGCTGGTGTAGTATCATTTTTAAGATTATTTAATACCTCTTGAATTACCTTTTTTTCTTTAGAGTTATATTTTGGTTGTTTTCCAATTCTTCTATCTAGTAAAGCTTCTTGTCTTTTAGCAAACGTAGATAAATCAGTTTCTACATCAGATCTTTTAAGAATATTCTTTTCTCTTTTTGCTCTTTGTCCAACTTTAGTCATTTGTCTTGATAATGCATCCTTAGCTGATTGACCAACATCCTCAAAAGTTTCTGTTTTAGTTAATATAGAAGGATCTTGTACTGCCTTTGTTATTGATTTTTGTGGGACTGATGATAAAAATTCTCCTGCTTGTCCTATAGCCTTGCTAACAGGAGCAGATCTTATTCCCTTGCCTAATACCTTACCTAATCCTAAGGTTCCTAAGTCTATACCTGCGGACATTGCTGCATTTTTTAAGGCTTGTAAGTTACTCTCTCCTTCTGTTTTCCCTTCAACAAAACGAGATCCACCTGTTAATGCTGCGGAGCCTAACATACCTATAGGGTTTGTTTTTAGGGCAATTCCTGCGTATGGAGCAACTTTAGAAGCTATATTTATAGCTTTTTGCATTCCTTCTAAATTTTGTGCAGGAGGTTCTCTAAAATCTTGTATTTTTTCGAAAGTAACTGTATCTGAATATACTGGGTATTTTTCTATTATTCTTTCGGCTAATTCTAAATCATCAATTTCTGTATATTCGGGATATTTATTTTTTATTTTTTTTGAAAACTCTTTATAGTTCATGTTTATATTTCCTATATTCCCAATGGGTTTGTATTCGTTATTTTCGTTCCCATAAATACTGAGTCGTAATTTATATTTTGTTCTTTATTGAGCCTTTCTAATGATTTTTTTATTTCAGCTAAAGAGTTAATTAAGTTCTCTTCAGACATCCCAATATCTAATGCTCCTGATGCAGACTGTAGAAAATCTAATTCTCTCTCAGATACTTGACCTAATGCTCCTCCTGTCGGGCTTGCATCTCTCATCGCTTGCAGTTGATCAAATCCTAGATTTGCCTTAAGAGTTTTCAATAGACCTTCCATATCTCTAAACTCTTCACTAAATGCTCTGTCAAACTTTTTTAAAAAGGGATTAGTTGTCATTTCTGAACCAACTTTAGTAAAAACTGTACTTCCTTCTTTATCAGTAGTAATCAACTTACCTAAAACATTTTTTAATAATCGATTATTTTTATTTATAATGTTTTTTCTATAGGCAATTGTTCTGTCTGTTTCTTCTTTTTGTTTTGAAAGTCCCTTGCGGTCGAGAAAAACTTCTTTTTTACCAGTTTCAGGGTTTATAATCTCTTGCTTAAATTCATCTGGTATTTTACTTAATCTATCGCCTTCTTTAACTAATGAAACACCTTTAGATTTTTGATCTCTTATAAACTTTTTATAATCTTGTATTTGTTTATTTTGTTCTTTATTTTCAGATTCTAATAATTTTAATAATTGATTTTTTCCCTTTTCTTCTTCTTTCCGTTTACTATCAGCCGCTAATATTGCTTTATTTTCTTCTCGAACAATCCCCTGTTCAAGCTGATTGGATACCGTGGACAGTGTATTTGCAAGGTTCTGCTCGCCCTGCGCTGCGGCTACTATTGACCCTATTGTTGCTAAATTTCTGTAAGTTTCAGGCTTTGACGCTACCTCTTTTAATCCAGCCAATACTCTGTCACCCATACTTTGAGGTTGAGGCCCCATTTGTTGTGTTTCTATTAACTCTTCGTTTTGTGTCTTAAAATCTAATTGATCTCCGTTAACATTTGCACCTCTAGTTAGTACTCTATCCATTTCTAATTGCGTCCGATTGTTTCGCCCAAAAGGGATATTTTTATTCAAAAACCCTGCAACCTGCTGGGCTTTTGATAACGGGGTTTCTATTAAAGATGAAAAGTTTAATCTTGCCATTATTTCAACCCCCACTGATCCAGTAACTGTCTAAGATTAGGTTGTCGCCCTGTTTGCATAGGTGGTGGTGCTTGTGGATTTAAGTATTCGTTACCTCTTTGAATTAATTGATTAGTAGCAATACCTTTTGCTGAGTCAATTCCTATATTTTTAAGAACTGCGCTCAAAGTAGGTTTAGCTGCTGCAGCACCTGCTGCTCCTGCTCCTGCTACACCTGATCCTGCTGCACCTGATCCTGCTGCGCCTACAGCACTGGCGACACCTTTAGCTACTGCGGGGATTGCTTTTATTGCCGCTAAAATACTTGATAGAATAGCCATTATTAATAAGTCTCCCAAAGTGGTTTTTTATGCATTGATAAAATTAATATTGCTGTTAAAAACTGAAACATTTTATTCTCCTTTTATTTTTTTTAGTCCAATAGACCAAAAAAAGGTCTTTCTTCTATTGGCTTTTTATTTTTTTTATCCTTAATTATTGCGCGATTAGGGTTCTCTCTTTTTAATTCTTGAAATAATGGTGTTTCGTACTGATCAAGCCCTGCCTTGAAAGAAGGCTCTAAACTTAACAAGGCGCGCTTAGAGGCTAATTGTTGTCGCTGACCTCTATCTGATAGTGCTTGCTGCAACGCAACCTGTTCTGCTCTATTTGCTAACACCTCTTGCAGTTGATTGGCTTGCATCTGCTGCATTAACGCTGCCTCAGGCCCTCGAACCCCCTGTTGCTGTAAAGCTAATCTACCTTGAGACATAGCCCGCCTTTGTTCAGGTAAAGCCCTTTGTCGTATTAGTTGTTGGAGCCTACTTATTTGGGGTGATGTACCTTGCGTATCACGTGCAAAATCTGATAGAGCGCCTCTATACTCTGTTTGCGCCTGTCTTCCTACAGTTCCTAACGCCTTACGTTGCCGTATGTCTCTGTTTAACTCGTTTTCTCGCTCCCAGTCTCGTTGCCTTGAAGCTACTTCTGCTTTTGAAACCATTTATGCCTCCTGATTATTTAGTTGTTTGAGTACAAGTTTGTACCCTCTGAAATTCAATAAACCATTACTATTTACTCTTATCGTTAACCACCTCGCCGTCATGTCTATGTGCAATACCTTGTACGCATCCTCATCTGTTGTTGTTTTGAAATACGTAGGATCAAAATAATTAGAATCGAATCCATCGCCCGATATAGCAAAGCTCACCACTTTGGATAGGTTGGCGTTGTTATCTGGGGTGACGATTAAATTAGTGTTGCAAACACCAGAATTACCGTAATAAAAATGAAGCTCTTTAAAGTCCTTATACTGGTTATCTGCTAAAAGACCAGGCGTTTCAAATTTAGACGTTACGGCTTCTGTACGATACAAAATGTCGGCATAAAACTCCTCGATTATTCCTGCTCCGTTTTGCCCGCCGTATAATTTTTCGCCTAATAAACCAAAGACATTGTAGCTAGGCTCATAGGTAGTTGTTTTAATTCTGTAAGTTGTCCAACCAAGTATCCTAATATCATAAACATAGATTAACGAGCCTATGATCAAGTGATATTTATAGTCGAAAAAAGCGGCTCCAACGTTTGTGTTTGTTAGGATGTTTTTTAAGTCGTCTTTGTTTAATACCGCTGAAAAGTTTTCTGTTTTTAAGTTATCCAGTGACGTTGCTAAGGTTGTGGCAATATTACCGTTGAATATCCTAATGTCGTATTCTTTAGACACGAACATCAACCCCCCAGGCATGCCTGCATTTTCGGGTATTTTAGATACAGTAAATCCGTCCAAGCAACCTATGTTCGCATTGGTTTGTTGAACAGTTGTTGCTGTCCCCAGACTGATTAAATAAATAGACTTTTCAGAAAAAACAACTATCTGGTCATAGTCCAGTGCCATACCTACAAGAGGGCTATTGTCGTTTCCCTGTCCCGATACATCCGACACGCCAATCGTATTAAATAACACCTCAACCTCTGTTTCTGAGGCATAAAAATAGTTTGGTCTGGCATTGTTTTTGACGCCGATTAAACGCTCATCTTTAACAGATATGAACTGAGGTTTTGGTGCGGCAGAATTAACAGCTCCCATCGTTGCGCCTAAGGATCCGTCATCGATATTATCTGTGTAGGTAGTTGTGGTGTTATCAGCAATCGTTGCTACAAGTTTTAGGGTAGAGCCACCGTCTTCGGTTCGATATAGCTTTCTTTCGTCGGTGTCAGTTGGCCCAACAGGTAAGGTAAGGGTTATCTCAGTTTTGCCAACTGTGAGAGTGTTAGATACTGTCCCTGTTATTAATTCAACCCCATTCACTACGTATGTAAGCGCATAGTAGTATGTTCCGTCAGGTTTCCCACCAACACTTGTATCTCTAGCATACGGCGCACCCATCTCTTTGACTACAGGCGTTCCGTCCACATTGGTATAAACTAAAATGTTGTCATAGCCATTGGAGATAAATAACTGATCATTTAGTATCGCAAATGTGCATTTATGGCCTGCCGTTAAACCTGTATAGATTGTTGATGGGGTGGTTAAAAAGGTTTTAATTACATTGCCATTAATAACAGTAATTTCTTCTGTTACTGATACCGATGAATTATTGACATACCGAAACTCAAAGATGCCATCAACATTTGCTGATACAGAAGCATTGTATTTAATAATCGGAAAAGATATTCTACTTGCGCCAATAATATCGTCATAGTTAAAGTTTTCAATTTCATAAAAATAATCACTCGGAACAAACTTCCTACTTGTATCATTTCTTAAACCTTTGCTTTTCGTAAGCGTTAAATCAATCATATAAACACACTCTGATTTGCTCGTTCCCAATCGTATGCCCTTCCAATATACGACCCGTGAGTAATGGATGATCTACCAACCTCTATATCTTCTTTTGCTTGTCTTAAAAATGCGGCGCCGTCAATTTTATATTGTGCTGCCCTATCAGGATCCACCTTAATTAGAAGTGAATAGGTCGTAAGGTCTATGATTGAGGGCATATGCTCGTTAGGTATATCTAGGTCAGAGGCTAAGTCTGATGGGAAGATAATATCTGACGAATCCACGGTTATTTTAATTGGCATTTTCCTGTAGTGAATATTCAAATTGTTCTCTCTAACTTGGCTTCTAATTGTTAGATTTTCCGCGGTTGTGTTCTCTATAGCTCTAGTGCAATCTTCAAAAGACGTGGATGTGACGTACGCGTATTTTATCTTTTCGTTCCCTATCGTTATGCGCCCATTTTGAGGCGGGAAATTAGATGTCGATGTGACGTTTATTGTGGTTGCCGTCTCATTTGCTATTGCTGTTGTGGTTGTTGTAGAATTCCCGCTCGACGGATCTGGATAAAATGAGATCTCATCGTTCCAAACACTAACGTACTGCGGTACTCCTGACGTTGTTAACGTTGGGAACTCAGTTTGGGTAGTATTTAGTGATTTTATGTTTATGGGATATTTCCTACCTTGCAACCAAAGGTAAATAAACCTATAGCCCTCTGCCCTGATGATGTCAGTTGGCCCTGGAACTGATCGTGTGTTAACAGCAACGGGGGTAGAGTATATACCCTCAATCGCCTTTGTGAAGGCTGCATATTGATCTAATACCATTTGAAATTGCCCTATTAAATTTTTGTTCGAAAATAAAGCGTTTATGTTACGACCTGAATTATCGTCGTTCGTATTTGTTTGAAATCTTATTCTGCTAACTGCGTCCTCTACTATCATGACTACCTCCTATGATGTTGAATTTGAGAAAAACGGGTACCATTTTCCGCTTCTGTAAATAAATGACCCACCCCGGAAATACCTCATGTTAAAGCTACTGAAACCACCCGTAGGCGGTACAATATTTCCTTGATAGTGAACGGAAACCATTCCGTTGTAATTTGTTTTAATAAACGTTACTACTTGTCCCTCGATACCATTTGTTAAATGACTAATCCCATACGACAACCCTAAATGTAGGTCGATGACTCGAACCCCTCTAACATCTATTGCTGCTCGCGTATCTGGGACACTATACACATCTAAAACCTCGGTGTTAATTGGTACACCTTGATGAAAAACTTCGTACCAATCCGTATAATTTGCTGCCGATGCACTGGCCTCAAAGCTGCGCCTAAAAACTCGAACGTGCCTGCTTGGAACATTGTAATCGCACGTTGTCAGCTCTTGATACCCACTGCCATACGAAAGGTCAAATGTGGTGGCATTAGGTAAAATGATTGTTTGTAAAACGTTTAATGCCGAATCTGGAAAGTTAGTAGGTGCATTTGACCACGGAGATGATGATGAATTTACATTGTCCACATAATAAAGACCTATCTTTCTATAATTGGCATGATTAAAATCTCGTGAGGCGGAAGTTATAACCCCTCTTAAATTTCCTTGCAAACTGTCTGTTGTCATTTGAACCCAAGGAGAGACAATTGGCACTGTATTTGCTGAATAAATACGCATCCACATTCTTGCATTGCTAGTGGCCCCATCGTTTTGGTTCATCCCAGTTGTCCAAATCTGGACACAGGAAGTGGGTGGATTATCACCTGTCTTATCCGAATAAACAGCAACAAAATGTTCGTTTCCCTCTATTCCCGTCGGTGTATTTAACGCTGTTGAATTGACCAAATAGACACCAGGACTTAATAGATCGTTTAAATTGCCCGTAAAAGATCCATCAAAATCAATGGGTAAATAATCACCGGCTAAAACTGGCGTTAAGTCCACTGTTATTTGCGAACTGGGATTAACCATGTTTAGTTCTAATGTCTTATCGTCTAATGCAGCAGAATCTAAATGTGTGTTTAATTGATCTTCTGTTTCTATCGTTACTTCAATATTAGAGGCAGGGTTTACCATCTCTAGCTTTAATATACTTGAATCTGAGTTGTAGGTTGCATTATTAAGATGTGTGTTTTCACTAGCTTGAATATAACGCCCATCCAAGTCTGTACTGACTATCGTCCCCGTGTTTAATGTCGCATTTAACGCGCCAGAATTTGTATTGAACGCGAGTGCCGACAAAAACGTATTCTGGTCTGGTCCACCAGGTATAGTTACCTTAAAGTCACTGGTAGGGTTAACCATATCGAGTTTTAATTCTCTTGTTTCAGTATCAAAAGTCACATCATCTAAATGCGTGTTTTGTGTTGCATAACGACCGTCTAAATCAACTGTTACGGTTCCAACGGGATCTGTCTGGTTAAGTGTTAAAACACCATCTGAACTATTAAACGTAGCGGACGTAGTATGGGTGTTGGTTCCCTCTATCCCAGAAAGATCAACCTCAATTTCACTTGTTGGATTAACTAAATTAAGGGTTAATTTTTTAGTACTCGAATTAAATGATGCTGAGTCTAAATGCGTGTTTAAGTCTGCCAAGCCCGATAAATCTACAGTTATTGTTGAGATCGGATTGACCATTCCTAGTGATAACACATTATCAACTCCTAGTGTTGCAGAGTTTAAGTGTGTGTTTTCAGTAGGAAAACGGCCATCTAAGTCTACAGTTACAGTGCCCGTGGGATCGGTTTGGTTCAGCGTTAAAACACCAGTTGTAGAACTAAATGATGCCGAATCGGTGTAAGTATTTTCAGTTTTATATCTAGCGTCAAGATCTGTTGAAAGTTCTACGCCGTCGTTACGTGTTGCGGTTAATACACCGCTTCCTGATAATGCTAAAGCGGTAACATAGGTATTTTCTGATGATTCTAATTGTTGCGGATTGTAGATATACGTCATGTACCTTCTACCCCGACCAAACTTTTTCCTCCTGCTGCCGTAATTCCAAATACTGCGCCCATATAAACAGGGCTAGCCAATACTATATTTCCACCATTTGCGTTTAATCTAATACCGCTATTCATCACCGCAGCAGAGCCTAAAGAAATAAAAATATTTACATCTGAATTGTTTACCAATGCAAGCAATTTACGACTCGCATTAGCTGCTTTAATTTCTGTGGATGTCGAACCTATCGTCACCTCAAAATTAGACGCATTATCAAACTCAGTCCCACCACCTGAATCCCCCCCAGATGTAGCGATTACAGGAACATATGGATCAGATGTAGTCCCAGTACCCGTCGACTTAAAGTACCTTATACCGTCATGGCTCCATATGGCCTGATAATCAGTCATCCCACTAACTTGCTTTTACGTGCACCCTTCTATTTGGCATTACGGACATTGTGATAAGCCCATCTGCTGTTGCAGTTTTGGCGATGCCAACCGTGTTAGCTGTTCGTGATGTACCGCCTGTTGTTCCATCAACAATGACTGTCGTTCCACCTTTAATTACTTCAACATGATCCCCAGCTGCTACTGTTCCTGCTGCTGCTGTAATTACACCAGATATTTGGGCAAAGAAATAATGACCTGATGTTATTGCTGCTTTTGAAAACCCTATCAGTTCACCTTGCCCATCTTCAAACGTGTCTGGTGCAACGGTGACTAATTCTGCGTCTCCTCCTGACCCTTCCTGTAACATTACTGGCTGGCCAAGGGCGAGGGTTGCATGCGCCTTGCTGTATAAAAACGTTTGAGGCATCGCAGAAGAACTGTCTTTGATAACAATCTGAGATCCTACTGGATACTTCATTGTTGCGCTACTTGCGTCGAGGTCGTCGATGTCGATAGCATTTATATTAAATATTGCTTTAGTTGCCATTTTTTTTACCTCCTATGTTGATAGTGCTTTGAACACACCGTTGTATCTTCTAGCCGTGCAGACCAAATTCATAACCATATAATTTTGTGAACTTACAACAGCCTGTGAAGGTAGTCTCATTGTTGATGTGTCTACTGGTGCTGTTTTGCCTTCAAATCCATACTTATAGATCAGTTTGAATGTCGGTGTGGCCATTACATATAGGTAATTGTCAGCAACTCCTGATCCTGAGCCAGGTGAGAAGGAGTCGACCGAAACGAAGCACCCATTGAAGGTCGCCCCAGAAAATCCAGCGCGAAGCGTTGCATCTGTCGCGAATTGTTGCTGTGATTGTTGTGACGATAGTAGCTTGTTAAGCACGAAGGAATTACAGATCATGAGGTTAGGTGCAAATCCACCAATATCGTTACCTTGCGTTTGTCCGCGACCGACTAGCGTCATAAACAACGTGTTTAGGTTAGCGTAATTTATTGTGTTTGTAGTCGTATCAATCTCTGTTAACCAAGTTGTAGAATCGTCTAAATCCGTATTGGTGATGCCTGCGTACGCGGTTCCACTAGCTGCAAAGACTGCACCTAAACCTGTGATGCTGCCAGTTGCAGATCCATCGCCATGTAGTGCTGAGGATATGTCTCTAGATGCTGCTTGTTTTGCACCTTCAATCTTAGCTGTAATCAATGATTTGATCGCTAATGGCGTGTTATCTGTCTTTGCAAAATCATCTAATGTAAATGAAATATTGCTGTAGTAGTATTTCCAATCGAAAACACCGTGTGATAATTGCTGATTAGCGTTTGTATCAATTGCGCCAAAGCCGCCATCAAACCAGCCTTTAGATTGGTTTTCTGCTATCTGTATAGGAATCTGGATTTGAGTTCCACCAGATCCAAACTCAAGATTTGGTTTCTTTGTCATCAAGTGAAAAAAGTAATTCGCTTTTGAAAACTGATCAGGAATTTCTGATCTAATAAGTCTATTGGCAACTGCCATAGCTTCGTTTAATTGATCTGCTGATAAAGCCATTTTTATTCTCCTTCTATAATCCGAGAACCTTGTCTAAGACTTCGCCATAGCGTTGATAATTAGCTGGCGCAGTAGATTGTTTAGAATCTGACGATGGGAAAGATGAAGTAACTGACTTCTTTTTTAATGCGTTTTCTGCTGCTCTATTTGCGGTATTTTTCAGTGCTACTTCTGCTGCTTGGGATTTAAAGTAATGCGACCATGAAGCTGGATCTACATTACCTGTCGTCATTGCATTTACGAAATCGTCTTTGTTGTAGTCAATATTATACTGCTTGGCAAAAGAGTCAATTTGATTAAATTGTTCTGATTTCTGCTGCTCTTTATATTGGCCCAACGCCTGCTCTTCAATTTGTCCTTTCCATTGCATAAGATCATTAATCTGCCCTGCGTAAGGGTTACTATCTTGTGCCTGTGGCTGTTCTTGGTTCTGCGGTGTTTTGTATTTGTTTATTGTATCTAAGAGTTCTTTTCCTAGTTCGGGATGATCAAACAGTTTCTCTAATTGCTCGTAATCGTTTTTATATTTCTCAAGATCCCCTACTTGCGTCTTATAATCGCCTATCTGAGTGTCAAAGTCGCCCTGTTTTTTTTCGTGATACTTTAATGATTCATACATCTTATTGGGGTCTTCACTCCAATGATCTTTGAATCTTTTATCCTCTTCCCAATTAAGGTTTGAATTTTCAACTTGCCCTGTTGAATCGGCGTGAGTGTCTTGTTCAGCGTCTTGACCTTGCCCAAATGCTAGGGTGGTCTTTTCTGGCTGTTCCTCGACTTGCTCAGGTGCCTCTGCTACCTGGGTGTCTTCCATTTTTTAACTCCTTTAAATTTTTTTAAGCCTTACCAGGATTTGGTAAAACTTGATCCAACTGATACTGATAGCTCGGATACACTGCGCTTTCTTTATTTTCGGGCAACTCCCTATTGCTTATCCTGACAATACAGTTGTCTAAATTCATAATCGCCTCTCGCGCATTTCCATTTGCGATGGCGTTTTTAGCGGTCTCCAGTTTCGAGACCAACTGGGCAGGTGTGTAGCCACCCCAGTCTTTTTTTGTGTAAGAGAGCATTTCATTACTGTCGGTGCGGTCTATAACCCTCTCTTTAATTCGGACTTTTTCCTTTTCTTTTACTTCTACTCTCTTCTTTTCTTCCTTCTCTCTCTCTCTGGAACGACCGTATCCGTCATCAACCCCAATTTTGATAATGAACGTATTTTTATCTTTTTCTACTATTTTACCCATCAGTTTTTTTTGCTTTGGGCTTGGGTTTCTTTTTAGTCGCTTTCTCTATTTTTTTAGGTAGTTCTTCTATCTCTTTATCTAAGGCCTTAATAATCTTGTCTGATTCAACAACTAGTTCGTCAATTTCTTTTTCTTCTTCCTTAACGGACGCATCTATGAACAACTGTTCTGCCACTGACATAGGTATCTGGAACTTAGCAACATCAATTTGCACAGCAATATGATCCTCTTTCATCCCACATTGACCCTTTGGCATAATAGAACTTACCCAGGTACACAAAGGTATGTGAGACCTGAATTTTAAATTCTGTCCGTAAGTAAAAGGCATACTTTAATTATATGTTTCATTTTTACGAAAGTCATTGGAGTATTGTGGCGAAATGCGCTATTTAAGTGAGGAATATTACAAAATATTCAAGTGATGTTTAACGCAGTTAGGATTAATATTAAGATAATGTCCCCAAAGGAAAATAAATCTTTTATTGAGTATCTAAACTCACTTAGACGGTCTGCGTCAGCTAACCCTATCTATAAAAGCTTTACTGAATACGAACGTTTTTTCGAGGGGAAAGTAAGGCCCGTAATTAAAAGTAACGAATACTCAACACTGCAAGGTAATGAGGCTTGCTTTTACAACGTTATCAAGCCAATTATAGAGACCAAGGCGACTATCGCACTAGACAGCCAAATCACCACCTCCGTTACACCTACCTCTCTGTCACACGCTAATTTTGATTACTTAAAAGAAATAGAAAATGTGGCTGAAATTTTGAACGATGTTTGGGACTCTGTTAAAAGAAAAACAGAACTGCAAGAACTAAACCAACGTATAGTGCGCGATGGTCTTATTTATGGAATTGGTGTTGCAAAGACGGCCTGGGATCAGACCAAGGAAGATGGTCTAGGAGACGTCTCTATTACTCGAATATCCCCACAGGATTTCTTTCCAGAGCCGCAAGCAACATCGATTCAAAACGCTAACTATATCTTTGTTCGTCGGATTATCTCTAAGTTTGATTTAATCAATCAGTACAAAGGTAATAAAAAGGTAACTGATATTATATCTAAGCTAAATGCGCCAGAAGGGAAAGAGAGTAGCAATAAAGCTCAGTCTGATGTGATTGCCACATTTACCAATTCAGAAAAGGGCGGACAGGCGTACTTAGAAGAGTCGTCATTTCTTGGAACTACCACAAAACACAACGTCGAGATCTGGGAATGTTACTTAAAAGATGACACTGTTTTTGTCGCTCAAAAAGATGATTCTACACAAGATCAACAGGTCAAAAAGAAAGAAATATTTAAATATCCTAACGGCAGATTAATCATCTATTCAGGTAACCATATCCTAGAAGACAAGCCTCTGGATTACCCTTTTGGGTTCCCCTTTGCTGTATTTCAACCAACGCAATCAAATAACCTTGTAGGCTATGGTGATGTTCATGATCTGATGTACACGCAGTCACGCCTAACAGACGCATATCTAAAATTAAGTACGTTATTGATGAAATATAAATCTTTATTATTAGTATCTCCTGATTCTGTGTCGCCAGGTAACTTAGAGAAAGACTTTGATATTATTTACACCAAACCAGGCCCAGTTACGCCTCCGCAGTTAATCACAAATAAATTAACAGACGATATTCAGATTGTTAGACAACATATCTCAGACCTTAAAAATGACGCATTAAAAATAGCTAGAATAAACGAGATTCTACTATCAGGTGAACGACCTGTAGGTGTAAATTCTGGAAAGATGGTGCAAGATCTTATCGAGTCCCCGCTGTCGGCAATACGAGAAATTCAAAGAAACTTTAAACAGTTTTTAGTTAATATATCTAATAAATCTATCTCGTTAATTCAACTGTACTATAATCAACCACGCATACTTAGACTATCAGGAGCACGTTACGCAGGTATTAATGTCGATGATATGGGGAATACATCTATCGATATTATGGATGAGACAGGGGAAGCAATTAACACGATTATGAACGACTTCTCTATTGCAGAGTACGAGGTTGAGGTTCAGACAGGTTCGGCACTCCCACAATCACAACAAGCTCTAGCAGCCATAACAATGCAACTGGCCAGAGACGGCATATTTGGCGATATAAATAACCCAGACGTCAAAGAACTGATACTTAAAACACTGGATTATCCAAACTACCACGCAATACTTGAAAGAATAAAAGAAGATGAAATGAAAATGGCTGAAATGCCAAACCAACCCCAGTTTTCAGACTACCTAAAAAACCTAACTATGTCGCTAGGTGACGTTTTAAAACTCGTTGATACCCTAGACCCACAAACAAAAGAGACAGCAAAGTTAACCATCACCGATACTCTAGGAATAACCTTTCCACCAACACCAGAGGAGGTTCTTCAACCTATGCAAGAAATGGCTCCTCCTATGGAAGAAATGGGACTAGAAGAAACTATAGAATCATCACCAAATGGTATAGAGGAAGATACTACTTTTGTAGACTTTTCACAAAACTAAACGCAGTTAGCACTTGATAAAGTAGAGTGCATCACTTATAAATAATAAGAGATGTTTAATATTTTCAAGAAAAAATTACTTTTTATCGATGCGATTGACCAATTTATTGATCAGAAGATTGAAGGTGAACGGGTCTACGCAGAAAAGACAATTATCAACTACAGACAAAAAGCTAGGTTGTTGCGTCACCTATACCTTAATAACAAAAATTTACACTTACAAAACGTTAAATATCAAGAGCTCGAAGAAATAAAAAAGAATCTACTAGAGCATAACTCTGCTCATTCGATTAATTGGAACTACCTTCCGCTAATCAGAAAGACTTTTGATTATTTTAAGAAATGCGAGGTTATAAAAGAAGTACCAGTCGTAGAGAACGTGCTAGACTATTCGCCAAAAAAAGAAATTACTTACCTTACAACTGAGCAGTATTACGACTTAGAAACAAAACTTGAGTCTTTAGATACTACTTATAGACAATCTAAAGCCCTATGGGAAGTAAAGATCCTGATTCATACTGGTTTAAGACCCAGAGAGCTAAGAAAATTAAAATGGTCTGACCTTCATCTCTCCCCCTACCACAAGGTAAAGAAGATCTCTGTACCACATACTGCATATAACAAGCGCGGTAGAAAAGTGCCCTTGGCTAAAAACGCGTTTGAAATATTTATGAAGATGCCTCGATTTGATAAGAAATATGTGTCGCCTTATCACAACGAAAAACCTAACGCATTTAGGCATGATCTAAGGAATATTGTAGATAAATTTGACCTTAATTATAAGGTTACTCCTACTATTTTCAGACGAACATTCGCTACCTGGCTGGCTTCAATAGAAGGTGTAACCGCGCAGGCATTAAAATTCTACATGGGACATCAAAATATACACACAACTATGCAGTATATCAACGAAGATGCTGTTATCAAGCATTGTGAATATATTGGCGACTTAGACATCGACTCACTTAACAAGAAGGTTGCTTAAAACTAATAAATATTTGTTTGCGACTATGATTTTAGTCGCATTACAATGGGCAACATTTTTTTTAGTTTGTTCATTTAATCTTAGTTATTTAGTATCGATAATTATTTTTACTTTTATTTCCTTAACTAATGTGGGGATAGCTTATTTGTCTATCAAGCAGTGTTTTGTTTGGTTGCAAGTATCACGACTTTGTTTGTTTTTAAATTCGCCCATTTACATTGGTGTCTATGTGTCGTGTTTTATTTGTTCTTTCTGGTCTAGTTTTAATGCTTTTCTGTGGCCATCAGGTGACATTTGGCTAGTTATATTTGGGGTTTGTTTACTGACGTTTTTATCTATTTTTATTGTTTACTTCTTAGCCTACTTTATAGTGATTATGTATAGATTAATCAGAAATAAATAAAGGGCTTACGCTACTATTCCACCCATTAGAAGTGTCTAAATCTGTATGCTTTATATTTGTATGTCGGTTCTTTGCGCCGTCTAATGTTCTTCCATCCCCTTTCTTTTTACCAAAAGTACCCATTGGGGACTGTATATAGTCCCTTAAATTGTACACGTTAATTACAGTAGCGTTACTGTCTAAATCGCTTCGATCCAATGTATGATCTGTTCTTTGCGGAGTACCTAAAATAACCATGTTATCTATTTTTTTATTGCCATCGTAAGCTTGCGTAAATTCTTTTATTACGTTACCCCCGTGCGAATGTCCGACAACATTTAATTTTTCACCCTCTTTAAATTTGTGAGAGGACACTTTTTCTGCTAATTTTTTACCCACTAGATCTCTTTCTTCTTTAGAGTTCCGACCACTCCAACCATGCTGCTCAACCTCTTCGTTAAATGTATTTCCAATAGCGTCTAATAATTTAGGATCCGTACTCTCTTTATTACTCCACGTACCGTGAACATATACGGTATAAGTTTGAGCATCTTGTACATCTTTAGTTTTGCTTTTGCCAGAAGCTAGAATTGCCTTATCTTGTGGTGATCTAGCAAAGGAATTACGGCCTTCCTTAGATACCTTAACGCCCTTGTATAACATTTCTCTCTCTAGTGCTTTAGATGTGTGTTGTCCTGCGGCGTATGCGGCTTTGTCGTGTACTGTAGACATCCCATCAGGTGTATTATTTTTAACCTTTTTTTCTATCTGGTCTTGTCTCTTACCTTCGTGCCCTAGAGCGTGCACAAATTCACCTTGTTTTTGTGTTTTTTTGGCATCGTAGTAGGTATTATCTTTGCCTAGGTTACCATCCGTAAACGCCGTTGCTTTATCCTTTCTTATACCATTAGAATCTGTAGAATTTGGTTCTAGGTTTTCGTAAAAATTCGACTCCGAAGAATCAACACCACGCATATTCGTGTAGGTCTCATTGAATTTGTCTGCTACATACTTCCTATCCTCTATACTGTGGTTTTGGGGGTTAGCTATTATGTCTAATTCCTCTGCGTCCATTTGGGAAAGAGACTCTCTAAACGCTGTTTTATCCTGGTATTGATCTAAAGATCTACTAGAGGCTAAATCCCCTACAGCATCCTTTGTTCTGGATGTAGCAAGTTTAGTATTACTATAAATGTCTTTAACATCTTCAATCTCTTGCTTTACATCCTCTATATCAGTGGGGATGCTAAGGTTCATATTGAGGTTTCTTTGCAACAATCTAGCCTGCAACCCACTAGCCATATATAAACACAATAAAATAACGACTAAACGTTTCATTTTTCACCTCTTTGTTTTTTTAATTGTGACACAAGACTTTTACTTTTTTCTGTCTCTTCTTGTGTTTGAGGCGTAAAACCAAGATCTCTAGCTTTTTTTATCAATTTAAACATTTCGTTATCATAAAAGCTGTATAAGTCCTCACTAGGATAACGACTTTCTTTCTCGTTATCCCTTAGTCTACGATAGATATAGGCTTTGTTGTGTATTGCGACGATACTTCTAGGGTTGTATTTTAGCGATAGGTCACAAAAAAACATGCCTTTTCTAAGATTATTTGTATCAATGTAGTGGGACTGTAGATTATCCAATAATGTAGCAATAGCTTCTTTTTTGGATAACCTATGCATATACGCTCCAGCTAAATAGCCCTCTTTATTGTCTCTTTTAATAAACGTATCAATGTTACCTGCTTTGCCGTCGATTGTGGTTTCTGCGTAAGCCCAGGTGTAATCTGTGCCTTGTAGTGCCACTGCCATGTGATTGGGTCCAAGCACTAAAGCCACAGGCACTTTTAACATATCTAGAATTGAATAGTAGTATACCGACATCGTGACACAATCGCCCTCACCAGTATCTATCAGATGATCTAAATATTTATTTTTTCTAGTGGGGTCCCCATTTTTACTAACGTCATAAACAAGAGGTTTAAACTCGTTCCACTCCCCAGACTCGTACATAAATTTAACTATCTTTTTAAAATCTACCGCACTCTTGTTCTCCATTAGATACAAGTTGATTCCTGCCTGCTTAATCTGCTTTAGGTAATGGTCCACATCAATATCAGGTCTTAGCACCCTATCGATTAACAATTTACCTTTAACAACGCTGATTTTATGCTCAGGCGTTTTTAGATAGTTCACAACATCTGTTATTCGTTGATGTTCAGATGCATTTATTATTCCAAAAGAAATAATAATAAAAAAAATAAATCTCATTTGATAAGTTCGTCTACAGATATTCCTAAAGCTTCGGCTATCTCACTTACGATAGATATTCCTGGATTCTTAATCGTCCCAGATTCAATTTTATAAATAGCTGTCTCTGACACACTTACCTGCTTTGACAAATCAATAACACTCATCTTTCTTTTAAGTCGAACACTCTTTATTTTATCACCGATATTCACGAGTTTATAATATAGGTAAGTCACATAGTTTTCAAATCTCTATTGATTTACTGTAATACTTAACTATAATACAGTGATCAATAAAAAAGGAGATAGAATGAAAAAATTATTTAATTCTTGTGAAGAAGCAATACAATTTGGCTTTAACTCAAAGGATACACCTGAAGAGATAGGGATTTTATGCCAAAAATTTATTGATATCGTCAACCAAGATGTAGCAAATATACAAAAAAATATTAAGCTTTACACAGAAGTCTGTGTCGAATTTCTAAGTCATCAATAAAAAAGAAAGTTGAAAACTGCTGACGGTGGTGGCGGTTGTCTTATTTTACGCACTAATACATATAATTTCATCTAAATTATTAGTTAAATTATAAAATATTTTTTTAGATATATAAGTTACATCTATAAAAAAGAGATCGAAGAACAAAGATTCATATTTTTTTGCGTTAAAAATTTTTTTTGTATAATCTAAAGATAAAACACTGTCGTAATCGGCTGGTTTTGTTCTTAATAAATGACTGTGCATTGTATTTTTGGGGGTTTCTCTACCGTCATTTGTAATAACTTCTAAAGATTCTATTATTTCATTTATTATTATTTTTTCTTTCTTTTTTAGTTGATTGATTCCTGCATTATGATACTCTTCATCATCTTTTAATATAGATTTTTCATCAAAATCTATTATTTCTTCTATAAAATATCTATCTATAGGATACATAGCTTCTATATGATTATGCATAAAACCATCACTAAATTCATATATAACTTTATTTTTTATATTACAAATCCTTATATTAGGCTGTGTTTCACATAATGTGATTCTATCATGTGAATGACCATAATAATCATACCTAATATCATATCCATTTCCTAAATCATAAATTGTAGTTATATCACCACATAATGTATGTTCTTTAATGTTAAAATTTTTGTCTGTATATTTACTTTCTTCAGACAAACCTTTTAATAGCATTTCATAATTATTAATAATTGGTAAATTTGAACTGTCTCCATATAAGAATTTTGCACCATTTTTAAAATTCTTTATATAATATTTATTTAGGTATTCGAACTCTGATGTTTTTTCAAATTGTGAAAATAATTGAAGGTCTATTCTTCTTATATATCTTTTATATAAAGATAGTTGCTCTTCCATTAAACATATCATTTTCTTTACTTCTATATCTTCTATAAAATATTCCTTTGAAATAAGTCCTTTTGTACCGCCTTTCATATTATGTAACCACCTCTTTTAAAATATACATATCTTCTTTATATGCTTCTTTAAGAATTGAATGTATCACAATTTGACTCTACTTGAACATAATGTGGGCCTCTTTTAATTTACCCTAGCAACCTCCCCCCAAGACTGCTAAGTAACCTCTTTATTTTTAGCTTTAATACTTTTAACTTTGAGTATGTGTAGACCATTGGTTTCATTAATACCCTTTCTTTTTACTTTTTCGCTTCATCGAATAGGCTATGGCTAACGCTTGTTTTAACGGCTTCCCTGCTCTTCTTTCTGTCGATACGTTCTTTTTGAATGTCTTTTTGTCTGTTCCTTTGTAAAGTGGCATTTAGTACTCCTGTTAATATTTGATATGCAACTTGTGGCACTATTGCATTTCCTAATCCTTTAAGTCTGTCCACCCTATTGGATACCCCATGAGCCACTCTACCCACGTCGGGTTCAAACTCCCACCAGTTTGGGTCTCTTTTACGGCTGTTGTTAGACCTATTTGTTTCTTCATTTGTATTCTTTTTTTTATACAAGGGTCTGATAAATTTCCTCTGTCTCGGTTGTCTGATGCGTTCGGTGTCGGCCATAGTTTCATTGTTTCGGGGTCTACTTGTTCCCTTAAATTTGATGGGGTCGCTCTCCCTTTCCTTGTCGTTGTTGCTTGTCTTATCAATGCCTCTTTGCTCCTTTGCGGCAAGTGATCCATTGTGTTTGGAGTAGCCCACAATCCACACTCTGTCTCTTCTGTGTGGTGCATTGACGGCGCAAGCTGGAATAATAAATGGTTGCACTTCGTACCCTTCACTCTCCAGGTTAGTCTTCGTGCGCTGGAACGCCATACTGACGAAGTTAGCAACGTTTTCACCAATGACCCAAGAGGGCTTAAACTCTTTAATAATTCTAAGCATCTGCGGCCAGAGGTCACGGTTATCTTTTGTTCCTTTTTTCTTTCCTGCGACACTAAAGGGCTGACAGGGAAAACCTCCTGAAATAATGTCAACTGTTCCATCTATATCACCTCGATTTAATTTGTTTATATCTGGAAATATGGGAATATCTGGAAAGTTTTTTTTTAGTATTTTTTGAGCATATTTATCTATTTCACAAAATGCTACCGTCTCTATCCCTGCCCATTCAGCAGCTAAACTAAACCCACCAATGCCAGAAAAAAGGTCAAGTAATTTCACGCAAACAAACCATCCTTCTGCATGCGCTTCATCTCTTTTTCTACTTTCTTTTCTGTGTCTCTTTTACTGTCGATATCGTTCTGCTTTTTATACTTCTTTGCAGCACTTGCTTGATCCGATTGCGACATAAAATGGCTATTTGTTTTTTTGCAGTGGGCGTCTATCTCTGAAACTGTTGGGTTACTACTATCAAAATTACCTGACACGTCCACACAACGGCCAAAACCATTAAAGCGCAAACGCTGATTGCCGTAATACCGAAAAGTATCCGTACTCCCACAATACTTACAATCCACTTTAGATCTTTTTTCATGTATAGTAGTGTATACCTCATATACAGACCTGCAGGCTCTACACTTAATATCAATCAGCATTAGTTACTTGCTGCTTGTAAATCTTTTTCAAAAAATACTGTTTCATTTCGTGCCTTCGCTTAAGGTTTGGTACAACCTCTTTACCGTTTAGGATCTGATAAAACCGCGTTCGATCAAGCTTCAAAAACTTGCTCATCTCCTCAGGTGATGCTTGAGACTTGTTGTACAGCTCTTTCATTTCCTGTGGGGT
>JAAHTG010000378.1_pt2 | contig 32178 bp, 25 predicted proteins | sample 6116081 | NCBI WGS metagenome assembly JAAHTG01 (sample SAMN13939989, study PRJNA603662) | sponge metagenome | isolation source: marine sponge | host: Mycale hentscheli | place: New Zealand | collected 2005 | reverse complement strand
ACAATTGAGAAAATACTGGTCGATACCGCCTACTTCAAGGGCAATTACCCAGCGTTTGTATCATTGCAAGCTGCCTGTATAGAACACAGCGACGACGAGACAATTGCCAGTGAAAGCGGAGAATGGAGTGAGCTGTTGGCCAAACAGCCGTTAACAGCCGACGCTGAACATACCTTCCCGCCGAACGAGTCCACTGGTCCGGTTACCCATGTCCGAATGAATATTTTCCCGGACGGCGGTGTCAGCCGATTGCGCCTTTTCGGCAAACCCAGCCCATAAAGCTGGCTGATTATCAGCGGTTTAAACCAAACCCCAATCAGCGGGCACCTTCACCTGTAGCGACAATAGCATTTGCCCGTAGGCCTTACCCTGTGTGTCCATCCGCACTGATGCAGTTGCGCCGCCGCCCAGTGCCTCGGTCATCAGAAAGTTGTAAGCGCCGAAGCCCGGCAAAGCGAAACGGGTGACAGTACCTGTCATCGCGTGGGAAAAATATGCTGCAACCGCCTCGGCAGTTACCTGATTTTCAATAATCGGTAGGAAGCGGGCTTCACGCGCCATAAGGCCAATGTTGGCTTTGTTGCCCTTGTCACCGCTACGGGCATAGGCCAGTTTTTCCAGCGGCACCTCGATCAGTTCGCCACCAGCAGGCACTCCCTCTATTTGCATTTTTGGACAAATGGCAGGCTCTGAACTCCCGCTTGCACCGTAAACGGCTTCGGTAATGACGGTATCGTCAACCTGTACCTTCACTAAGATATCTGATTTTGGAATCAATCCAGAATGTATGCGCATCAAGGGCTGTGAACGTACTCGACCACCACCTAGGCCCGACATGCCTGGGGTGCCGGACGTCCCCAGATAGGCCAACTCAGCAGACGCGAAAGCAAGCGCGCGCTTGTCATCATGGTGCAAGCCAAACTTACACATAACCTCACGACTATCCAGATCACGGGCGTTTGGACCGTAAACACTTTCCGACCCGATAATCTCGATCGATACGTCGCGGAAGTCGGCAATGCCCTTTTCCTCAAATACATTGCGAACGCGCTTAACCCAAGCCTCAGCGCCAGTTCGTGCCTTATCGGCTGCGCGGGGACCCGCAATGAAATAACTACCCATCAACCGGTAGCCATCAATATAAGTGGCACAAACTTTATAATCCGGCCCCGGCGCGCGGCCCTTGGCACCACTAACCTTGATACGATCCTTTGCAACGCCGTTAAGAGCCACCCCGCTGAAATCGCAGGCCACATCAGGCAGCAAATAATTGGCCGGGTCACCGATCTCGTAGAGTATCTGTTCGCCCACTGTGCCGCGAGTGACCATGCCGCCAGTGCCGGGCGGGATTTCGACAGTAAAATCACCGTCTGCAGAAATTTCCGCAACCGGATAACTGATGTTTGAATAGTCCGGCACAAGATGCCAATCGGTGAAGTTGCCGCCAGTGCACTGGGCCCCGCACTCAAGTACGTGGCCAGCAAGCGACCCTTGCGCCAGTCGATCATAATCATCCATCGACCAGTCAAATTCATAGATCAAAGGCCCAAGCACAACAGCGCTGTCAACCACCCGGCCGGTAACAACCACATCCGCCCCCGCGGCCAGCGCATCAGCGATGGGTTTCGCCCCCAGGTATGCGTTCATGCTGGCCAGCTCATCTGGCAGAGGCTGTCCGCTATCATTATCCGGCATTCCTGTGGATGAAATCTCAGCGGCCCTGCCTGACAGGTCATCGCCGTAAACACCTGCGATGGTCAGCGAAAGGCCTTGTGCATCGGCTAGCTCCTGCAAGGCAGCAATACAGTCGGGCACATTGACACCGCCCGCATTGGCAACAACTTTAATGCCTTTTTTTGCGCAGTCAGCGAGAACGTCTTTCATTGCAACAGCAACAAAATCAAGCGCATAGCCAAGCCCAGGGTCACGCACGTTTGCACGGGCCAATATGGCCATGGTGACTTCAGCAAGATAGTCGAAGACCAGATAGTCAACATCGCCCTTGTCAACCAGTTGGCGGGCGGCAAGCTGACTGTCGCCGTAAAAGGCGGACGCGCCGCCGATGCGAACTTTCTTGTCCATCAGGAATTATCCTCGCCTTCTTCCATCGCTTCTACAACCGCCAATATTTGCCTGCTTTTCACCTGATCACCAATCGCTGTAGAAACCGTTTTTACCGTGCCGTCCATAGTGGCCTTCAGTGAATGTTCCATCTTCATGGCTTCCATCACCACCAACACTTCACCCGCTGCAACTGTGTCGCCTTCAGTCACGCGCACGTCTATGACCGCACCGTCCATTGGCGCTTTAACCCGACCGTCGCCACCGTCCGCACCAGCAACTGCGGGTTCTTGCGTAACATTCGTGACCCCCACGTGACCAGCGGCACCGTCAATGAATACAGTGCCGTTCACCTTCGCATAATAGAAAGATGACCTGACACCGTCTTCGACGACAGTGCATTGATCGTGAGAGCGGGCTACAAATTGCAACGCTACTTCGTTTTCACTCACCACAACAATAAATTCGCGGCCATCCTGTTGAACCTGAACATGGTACCGGGTGCCATCAACGTTGAGCGACAAAGTAGCGTTGTGACCGGCAGAACTGTCCCAAGGAGTCGCCCCTTCAACCGCATTACCGCCAAGAACAAAAATCATCGCCGCCCGAGTAATCGCTCGCACTTGCGTGCGGTTCGCTGTTTCTGTTTTTCCGTCTCCGAAGTGCTGAGCCAGAAAGGCTGTGGTTGCGCTGCCCTCCGCAAATACTGGATGGCGAACAACATCTTGCAGAAACTTTCGGTTATGCGCGACACCCAGCAACGCGCAATCACTCAGCGCCGATATCAGCCGCCTACGTGCCGCCAACCGGGTTGGGCCGTAGCCAACAATTTTCGCCAACATCGGATCATAATGCGAACTGACCATTTGGCCGATTTGTAGTCCGTGATCAATGCGGACACCGTCCCTGTCAGGTATGTGCCAACCATGCGCCGTTCCGGTTTGCGGCATAAAACCCTCATCTGGATCTTCCGCATACAATCGCACTTCAACGGCGTGCCCAGTCAACCGGATTTCCTCTTGCGCCAGCGGTAATGCTTCGCCTTCCGCCACCAGAAATTGCCAGGCAACCAGATCAACACCGGCTACGCATTCGGTAACCGGATGTTCAACTTGCAAGCGTGTGTTCATTTCCAAGAAGTAAAAATTCCGGTCTTCATCGACTAAAAACTCAACTGTTCCGGCACCGTAATAACTACACGCGGTGGCCGCCTTAACTGCCGCCGCCCCCATTTTCTCGCGCAGCTCCTCTGTCATAAACGGACTCGGTGCTTCTTCAACCACTTTTTGGTGGCGACGCTGGATAGAGCAGTCACGCTCGAAAAGGTGTACAATGTTGCCGTGGCTGTCGCCGAAGACCTGAAACTCAATGTGGCGCGGCCCGATAATGGCTTTTTCCAAAATCAATTCGCCACTGCCGAAGGCGTTTTGGGCTTCTGACCGCGCCGTCCTGAGCTGTTCTTTCAACTCGTCCGCCGCCGCAGCTAGCCGCATACCGCGCCCACCGCCGCCAGCGGACGCCTTGATCATCAACGGATAGCCAATTCCTTCAGCTTCTGCGGCAAAAACATCATCGCTCTGCTCTGCACCTTCATAGCCGGGCACACAGGGTACGCCCGCCTCCTGCATAGCGATTTTCGACAGCCGTTTGCTGCCCATCAATTCAATTGCATCTGCGCTTGGTCCAATGAAAGTAACGCCAGCATCCGCACAGGCCCTGGCGAAGTCAGCGTTTTCAGATAGGAAACCATATCCGGGGTGGACCGCATCAGCCCCAGTTTCCTTGGCTGCAGCGAGAATGTTTTCTATCACCAAATAACTTTCACCTACCGGGGCTGGGCCAATGCAAACGGCTTCGTCAGCTACCGCCACATGCAGCGCATCCGCATCCGCTTCGCTGTATACGGCGACAGTGCGATAACCCATTTCCCGAGCAGTTTTGATCACCCGAACCGCTATTTCGCCGCGGTTTGCAATAAGGATTTTCTCCATGGCCTAGGCGTCCTCCGTCCAGCGGGGTTTTCTTTTCTCTATGAACGCCTTTGTGCCCTCAACACCTTCGTCGCTGCCCAACGCCTCAGCAAACCAATCAGCTGCTTGATCAAGCAGCGCTTCATGTTCTACAGAGCCAACACTTAGTAATAATTTTTTGGTCAATGCATTGGCACCCGGCGCAGTTTTTACCAGCCGTTTCAAAACCGACGCTAGTTCTGCTTCCATGGCACCTGCTCCTTCGGTGACGTAGTGAGCGATACCCAGCGCCCTTGCCTCATCGCCGTCCATCCAATCACCAAGCAGTGCCAGCCGCCGCGCCGCCGTTATGCCGATGCGCGCCACTACAAATGGCGCGATTTGCGCCGGGATAATCCCAAGTCCGGTTTCTGGCATGCCCATTTTTGCGTTTCTATCAGCGATGGCGACATCTGAGATACAAGCAAGGCCCAGCCCGCCACCGAGTACAGCGCCTTCCAGCATTGCAATAACCACCTGCGGCGCGGCGTTGATCTTCGTCACCATGCGCCCGAAGCTTCGATTGAACTCCCACATCGCCTTGTCAGCGGCAGCTTTATCACTCGCTGTTTGATCATGCATGCCGGAGATATCACCGCCCGCGCAAAAATTACCACCAGCACCGCGCAGCGTAACAGCTCTGACCGTGCGATCGTCCTCGATGCCAGCGAACACACTAATCAGCTCACTCACAAGCCGCTCGTTCATGGCATTGCGCTTATGCGGACGGTTAAGTGTAACCGATAGAATACCGTTGGCCTCGCTTAGCAATAATTCATGACATTCAGGTAAGGACATATAATTTCTCCGCGCTCGTCGCCTACAGTCGCGCCACGCCAAAGCTGTTTGAGTTGAGGCGTCGCCCGTCGCCCTCACGGCAAACGCTGAGGACAAAGGCAACAATACTACGAGTGTCACGCGGATCGATCATGCCGTCGTCCCAGAGGCGAGCAGTGTTTGCCAGCGCGCGCGACTTGGCCTCCATAGTATCGACAACGTCTTTTTCCATTGCGTCCAGCAGGTCATGGTTCACCGCATTGTGTCGCGCCATTTTGGCCTCCCCCACCTGGCGCATAACGCTGCCCGCCTGAGCTGGCCCCATAACCGACACGACGCTGCGCGGCCACGCAAACATGAAGCGTGGCTCCATGCCACGGCCACACATGGCATAATTACCTGCCCCGTATGAGCCACCAACAACAACACTGATCGCTGGAACCGTGCTGTTGGTTACCGCCTGGATTAACTTGGCACCGTGTTTAATAATACCGGCCTGCTCTGCCTCCGTGCCGACCAAAAACCCGGTGGTGTTATGCAAATACAGAAGCGGCGTGCCTGATTGCTCGCACAGCTGAATAAACTGAGCAGCCTTTGCAGCACCGCGCGCCGTTATTGGAGCGTTGTTGCCAATGACACCGCAGGTAAGGCCATGAATTTTCACATGACCACACACTGTTCCAATGTCAAAGCCGGCTTTAAAATCCAGATAGTCAGACCCATCAACAATACGGGCGATAATTTCACGTACATCATACGGCGTTTTAGGGTCGACCGGCACAAGCCCCAACAATTCCTCTGCAGGCAGTTTTGGATCATCAAAACTCACCGGCGAACCAACTGAAAAACCTTTATTCCAGCCCAGGTTTTCAACAATTTCGCGCGCAATTCGGATTCCGTCTGCGTCATTTTCCGCCAAGTAATCAGACGTGCCTGCAATTTCGCTGTGCATCTCGGCGCCGCCAATTTCTTCATCAGTTGCGATCTCCCCCGTCGCCGCCTTTAGCAGGGGCGGGCCCGCCAAATAAACGGTCGACTGTTTACGGATCATCACAACATAGTCCGACAGACCGGGTTGGTATGCGCCGCCCGCTGTAGCGCTGCCGTGCACAACGGTGATTTGCGGAATGCCCGCCGCTGACAACTTGGCTTGCATGGCAAAACCACCACCCGACGGCCCGAACCAGTCGCCTAACGACTTAAGATCCCCGCCGCCGCTTTGCGCCAGCGTGATCAACGGCAGTTTATTCTCAAGCGCCAGATCCATCATCCGGCGGCGTTTCTTGCCTGCAAGTTCTGTGATTGTGCCGCCTTTTGTCAGATAATCATCCACCATGATCATGGCGCGGACACCGCTAACATAACCAATACCGACGATGCAGCTGCCGCCAGCACCGCTGCCGTCCTTGTCGCCTTGCTGCATGTAACCACATAAGGTAGACAACTCCAGAAACGGCGCGCCCGGGTCCAGAAGCCGCGTCAATCGTTCTCGCGGCGGCAACAGGCCCCGTTTGATATAACGCGGGGCTTTCTCGGTTGCTTTGTCGATGACAAGCCGCTCAATGGCACGAAATTCGTCCACTGCACCCAACATGACATCATAGTTAGCCTTATAGACTGCCGATTGTGGATCAATCTCTGTCTCAAATATTGCCATTGGTTTGCCTCATATTCAGCCGCACCGATTAGTCGCGTGCGCGCGACGGCATTATGTTCATATACTTGCAGATAATACCGAGCATCACTTCGTCTGCTCCACCACCGATAGACGCCAAACGACTATCGCGGTATGAGCGAGACACCGGGTTGTCCCACATGTAACCCATGCCGCCCCAATATTGCAGGCAGCTGTCAGTGACCTCGCGACACAAGCGGCCCGCTTTCAACTTCGCCATAGACGCCTTGCGCGTTACGTCGTCACCGCTCACATATCCTTCAACAGCATCGTAAACCAGCGCCCGCAATAGCTCGACTTCAGTTTGCAATTCGGCGAGACGGAAATGCACAACCTGGTTATCGAGGATCGATTGACCAAACGCCTGGCGCTCGCGTGTATAATCGATGGTGTCATTGATATTGTTTTCCAAGCCCTTGAGGCTATTGGCCGCAGCAAACAAGCGTTCCTCCTGAAACTGCTGCATTTGGTAGGTAAAGCCTGCACCTTCCGCCCCGATGCGGTATCGCTGCGGCACTCGGACATCGTCGAAGAAAATTTGTGCTGTATCACTGGAACGCATGCCAAGTTTATCAAGTCTTTCGGAAAAGCTGATGCCCGGCGTATCAGTGGGCACTATTACCAACGACTTGTTCTTGTGCATAGGGTCATCGCTGGTATTGACCAACAAGCAGATATAGTCGGCCTGGGTTGAGTTGGTAATCCACATCTTCGTGCCGTTGATGATGTAATCATCGCCGTCTTTGCGTGCTGTGGTTTTTATGGCAGCGACGTCCGAACCTGCATGGGGTTCGCTAACTCCAAGCGCGAAAACTGCATCGCCAGAAATGGACGGCATGAGAAAATCACGCCTTAGCTCATCACTTCCGAACCGCGCCAGCGCGGGCGTTGCCATGTCGGTTTGCACACCAATTGCCATAGGCACGCCGCCGCACTTAATACGACCAATTTCTTCTGTAAAAACAATTTGGTAGCTATAATTCAGTCCAAGCCCACCATACTCGAGCGGCTTGTGAATACCCAACATACCCAAGTCGCCCAGCTTTTTGAAAAGCTCATGGGCAGGGAAAATACCTTCGGCCTCCCATTCATCAACATAAGGGTTAATCTCCCTGTCAACGAAGGCAGAAATTGTTTTGCGTATAGCGTGATGTTCATCGGTAAGACGCATGGAACTCTCCTACTTAAAAGGACTTTGTTCTGCACCCAGTGAAGCCGCTTTCTGGAATGCAGGACGCGCTTGCAGACGCGTAAGATAATTTTTGACCTGATCGGTGTAGCACTCATCCAGCCCAAGGGACTGGCCCAAATGCAGCGCATATCCAACCGCGACGTCAGCGATAGTGAATTTATCTACGCACAAAAACTCGCGGTCAATAATATGCGCGTCCAATCGCCGTAGCCGGGCGATATACCAGGCAGCATAGTCTTCGGCCGCCTGCGGCAACCGCCGGTCTCCCTGCTCAAGCATGGTATAGCGCAGCACAATGGTCTGCGGGAAAGTGAGCGTTGCATCACTGTGATACAGCCAATTGAGATAATCACCGTATTCCGGATGGTCGACCGCCACACCGAAACCAGCTTGCTGATATTTCTCAACCAGATAATGACAAATGCCAGAGGATTCGGTCATTGTGACATCACCATCCTGAAAAAACGGTACAGTACCAAGCGGATTTACGCCTAAATAGCCTTTCTGAAACACCCGCGGCGGGAATGGCAACATTTCAAGTTCATAGTCAAAACCCATTTCTTCCATCGCCCACAAAGGCCTAAGCGAACGAGCGTTATGACAGTGCCAGAGTTTCATCAATCTTCCCCTCATCGGCATAATTAAAGGCCATATTGGCGAGCGGCCAAATCACGCATAATTTCTTCGGAACCGCCGCCAATGGCATTGACGCGCACCTCGCGGTAAATGCGTTCAACCCGCCCGCCACGCATGTAGCCAATCCCGCCCAAAACCTGCATTGCTTCGCGCGCGCAATATTCCATGGTTTGGCTGCACTGGACTTTCAGCAACGCGATATCACCGGCGGGCTCAATCCCGTCCGCCAACTGCTTGGAGATAACTTGAATGTAAGCGTCTGTTGCATTTATCCGCATCTTCATGTCGGCTATTTTATGACGAATAACCTGGTGGTCCGCCAGGCGTTTTCCGAAGGTTTTGCGCTCGCGCGCCCATTCAACTGCTTCCTCCAGGCACACACGGGCTGCACCCGCCATTGCAACTGACATCGCCATGCGTTCACTGTTGAAATTGCGCATGATTACAGCAAAGCCCTGGTTCTCCAGTCCGATCAAATTTTCAACTGGCACCCGGACATTGTCAAAATACAATGTCGCTGTATCAGACGCCCACCAACCCTGCTTCTTGTCGAGCGCTGTGCGGGAAAAGCCTTTCGCGTCCGTCGGGATCAACAATGTGGAAACGCCGCCCGCCCCGCTGCCGCCTGTACGCACAGCGGTGGTGACCCAATTGGCGTTCATCCCACCGGTGATAAAAGTTTTGGAGCCATTGACGATGTAATGATCGCCCTCCCGGCGGGCCGTTGTTGCCAGTTGTGCCACATCCGAGCCCGCGCTTGGCTCCGTAATCCCCAGGGAAATTCGCTTTTTGCCGCTTAAAACCGCAGGCACAACCTCCTGTTTGATGTGGTCTTGGGCAAAATTAACAACTGGCGGAAGGCCTATTCCATGGACCATCAATGTGGCAGCAACACCGCCGACACCGACACGCGCCAGTTCTTCATTGAGGATATTTTTATGCCAGATATCAATACCTTCTGACGTACCGCCAAATTCTTCCGGATAGCCTAAGCCCAATATTCCCATATCGGCAGATTTTGTCCAAAGTTCCGCGGGGATTGCGCCGGCTTCATCCCAATCGGCTGCAAAGGGCATAACTTCTTTGTCAAAAAATCGACGCAACTGATCCTGCCAAGCAAGATGGTCATCAGTCAGATAGGGGTTTGGCAAACGCGCACTGTCAAAATCCAGCGTCATATAAGGCATCCTCCCGGCTCTAAACTAAGTAACCCGGTCAAGATAAGCTATACGAGGTCCAATTTCATGTTATTTTGCGCCAAATTAATAATTTGTTACGCCAAAAGAGTTTTAACTCGAAAATCGGACGGCGCGCAGCCATGCCAAGACTTGAAAGCATTGGAGAAAGCACCCTGATCGCTGTAGCCGAGCAAGAAAGCCGCGTCCGTCACGCTGATATTGGGGTCCGCGAGATAGCGTACCGCCAACTGTGAGCGAATATCTTTCACTTCATCGCGAAAGCAAGTACCTCGCTGTTGCATATGGCGCTGAAACGTACGCGCAGACATATTCATGTCGGACGCCACACCGGACATACTTAAATCACCAAGTGGAAGAAGCCGGACGATAGATTGGCGCAGACGCGACCAAAATTTGTCGCTGGGATCTTTGCCGTCGAACAAATCTGCAAATGGCACAAGGCTGCCCCGCCCACCAGGGGAGCCTTGATAATTTTGTTGGACCAGCGGGAAGTCTAGCGACTGTCGGGCAAAATACAGGCAACTGATATCAGCTTCGAATTCGATTTCAGCGCCAAATAATTGTCCTAGCACATCAGTATTGGCAGGTTGTGCATAGGTCACCTCGGCGCGACGTACAGGCACCGGCAAAAGGCACAGGCTATCGACAATTGCCGCCGATGCCGCCAAAACCGCGTCGGTCAGATAACGGTCAGAAGTTGTCGCATCCGCGAGCGGGAGCCACTCAAGCCGGATCATATCGCCAGCCGCTTTGATTTTGACCTCGCCGATATCACCCCACATTTTCAGCACGCTTGGCATCAAGTTCAGGTAGTCGCGAAAAGTATGGCAAATGGTTGCCATATAGAGTTGCAAATTGAGTCCACCGAGATAACCGATACGGCCAGCATATAGTGCAATATCGCTGTTGCCGGTCAGCTTTTCTGCCAGTTTGAAAAGATGGAAATACTGTGTGAGTGCAATCCGTGCCTCGGGATCTGACAAGGAAGACGCGTCTAACCCAATGCGATCAAGCAAATCAGCGCGCTTTGCGCCGAATTGTTCTGCGGCAAGCAAAAGTGCGTTCACCGGCGCCGCATAAACGCTCCAGTCTGGCGGAATAACCCCGCTGCCGGAGTTACCGCCAGACGCTGCGGCATCAGACGCTGTGACATCAGGCGCCAAAGGCTCAGGTCCGGCCTGCCAAAATGTCCGGTACCGACAGTCTCAACTCAAATTTCTTTACTTTACCCGTGGCGTTCCTGGGCAGTTCGTCTACCACAACCACATGAGCCGGATGCTTATAACGAGCCAGTTTTTTGCCGCAATGTGCCCGCACGTCATCAAGGCTTACGGAATAACCTTGGCAAACCACGACCACCGCACAACCGGTTTCGCCCCAGCGCTCATCGTCAATGCCAATTATGGCAACTTCCTGAACAGCCTCCATTTCATATAGAACACCCTCTACCTCTGCAGGGTAGACATTTTCCCCGCCGGAAATATACATATCCTTGGCACGGTCCTGCAGAATGTAGTTGCCTTCATCGTCTTGGATGGCAATGTCACCGGAACGGAACCAATCACCTACAAAGGCCTCTTCATTTGCTTTCGGGTTGTTCCAATATCCCGGGGTAATGGCGGGGCCGCGCATCCATATTTCACCGGTTTCACCGTGCGGCACTGGGGTGCCATCAGCCTTGGCGATTTTCATTTCGGTATACATAACCGCTTTACCTGACGTGCCAACAATACGCGGCACGTCGCTGCGGGTGGCGAGGCAATTGCTGGCAGAAGATTCCGTCATGCCGTAACCATCCTGAATAACAAGCCCGCGCTCATACCACCACTCAACCAGCTCTTTCGGTACACTGGCACCGCCAGCCAGAGTAGCCACCATTCTGGAATAATCAGTGGTCGCAGCTTTGGGCGACATGCGCATGGCATTGAACATGGCGGGCACACCCAGCGTGTGGGTTATGCCAAGTTCCGGATCATTAAACGCATCCAGCGTGGCTTCCGGGTCAAACATGCGCATAACTACCGCCGTTGCGCCGCTGGAAATTGCCGGTAAACTCGTGATATTTAGCCCACCGATATGAAATTGTGGCATGAGAGTTAACCAAACGCTATCTGATGTTGCTTTGGTTGGGGCAACGCCGCTCATATGCGAAAAAACCATCATTTCGTGAGTGATGATCACGCCTTTGGGCTTGCCAGTTGTACCCGACGAATACATCAACATGCACATGTCGCTGATCACTTGCTCGTCGCGGGTATAAACCGGTTCATTTTGAGCAATACCGGTTTCCATATCAGACGGTCCACCAACGCCATCAAAACCGACATACTGTTCGATATCAACCAAGCCTTTTAGTTCGTCGATAACAGCACTAAACTCATGATCATAAAGCATCATTTTAGGTGTTGCATCGCCGATTATATAGTCCAGCTCTGGTGCGGTTAACCGGTAATTTAGCGCCAAGATAACCCCGCCGACCCGCCAAGTGGCGAGAACTATGTCAAGCACATCGGTAGAGTTAAGCGCAAGAAAGCCAACCCGATCACCGGGTTTAACGCCTTGGGTTTTAATATAACTGGCAAGTCGGCCAACGCGTTCGTTCATCTGGGAATAGGTCTGCCGCCGCCCACTGGCCAGATCAATCGTCGCAACTTTATCGGGGCTGGTCCCGGCATAATGATTTACCCAATCAACGACATACGGCGGCGAATAACCTGTCATAAAACTTCCTCCCCAGAAAGAGCCCCTGAAACGAGCCATAAATTTGTATATCCACCTTTTGTTATAGCCGAAGAAAGCCCGACAGCAATCATTTCCCTAACGCGCAAAGATGCGGCATATATAGCTACAGACGAAATTCAACGATTATCAAGGGGGTGATAAATGCGACGATTAGTGTGGTTAAGTGTACTGCTCGTTGGGTTTCTGGCGACGGCACCAGCAAGCGCTGATGTCGTAATTTACCGATTTGCAAAAGTTATAGATGGCACCGGCAACGTGTTGGATGCCCGCGATATAGCGGTGAACGGCGGGCGCATTAAAGCGGTTGGCAACAATCTGGACAAATCTGTTTCGGGACAAGTGGTTATGATGGAGGGATTGACAGCCCTTCCCGGCTTAATCGATGCCCACACTCATATCACATACGGTCTTAGCCACTATCCCGACGGCAACGCCTGGGAAGCACTTGGCAAAATTGAACGCGCTGACCGCTATGAAGCCGCGAAAGTCAATGCGCTAAAAACCTTGCAAACCGGCGTGACCAGTGTGCGCGACCTAAACGCCGACGGACGGTTGGACTTTGACCTGAAAGCCGCGATAAATGCTGGCGAGGTTCCCGGGCCGCGCATATATACGTCCGGCCCCGGCATTCACCCCTTCAACGATCCGCTGCCCGACGGCACGGAAACCGCCACGGCTGAATTTTTGGCAGAGGCCGCAGCAAAACGCGTTGCTATGGGCGCTGACTGGATCAAGATATTCGGCACCACCGGCAGCGCATCTGACTTGACGAGCCGCGCTTATTATTCCGCTGAAGCCATCGCCGCTGCAGCGGATGCGGCCATAAAAGCTGGTAAACGCATTACCGTTCACACATATGGCCCAGAAGCAGTGGACGCAGCTATTGCGGCGGGTGTGACATCCATAGACCACCCAGTTGGCATGTCTGCGGCACAGATCAAGGCAATGGCCAGCGCCGGCATCATCTATGTGCCAACCATCGACCACAACCGATATTATGCTCAGCACGGCAGTGAATATAGTTACGGCGCAGACATTCAGGCGGGTCTGCGTGTTTTCGTGGGCCGCAATATCGAGACCACTCGTCTCGCCCATGCTACTGGTGTTATGATTGCCATGGGCTCAGACGCTGTGCTCAGCGGTTTCGGTGAAAACACTTGTGAATTGAAGGCTTTTGTAGCGGCAGGAATGTCCACAGCAGAGGCCATCCAGACTGCAACGGTTAACGGCGCAAAATTGCTAGGTGAAGACGCCAACCTGGGCAGGCTGCAACCTGGTTTCGAAGCCGACTTTGTTGCGCTGTCCGGCGATCCGCTATCCGACATCAATGCCATCACGGACGGTGTAACTGTCGTTATGAAAGCTGGCTCGCTTGTTGTTGATCACCGCGCCGATCCGGCGCAAATCAACAAACCCAATTGCGGGGCGCTATATTAGATCACTTCAAGCGCTCTGCATGCCAGACGATATGCTCGGCCATGAAGGTGGAAATGAAATAATAGCTGTGGTCATAGCCGGATAGCATACGCAGTCGAAGATCAATTCCAGCATGCTCGCAAGCATCTGCAAGCAAATGAGGCTTAAGCTGTTCATCGAGAAAATTGTCCGCGTCACCCTGGTCAACCAATATATCCGGAACCCGGGCACCATCTTCTATCAGCGCCACTGTATCATAGGCTCGCCAGCTGGCGCGGTCTGAACCGAGATACCCGGACAAAGCCTTCTCCCCCCACGGGCACTGCGTCGGTGCCACGATTGGACTGAAAGCCGATACGCTTTTATAGCGATCGGGGTTCCTGAGCGCGGTTGTCAGCGCGCCGTGGCCGCCCATGGAATGACCCATGATGCCTTGCCTGTCCATATCCGTGGGAAACTGGTCCGCGATAACGCCGGGAAGCTCAGACTCGATGTAACTACGCATATTAAAATGCTGACTCCACGGCTCTTGCGTTGCATCCATATAAAATCCTGCGCCCTGGCCAAAATCGTAGGTATCATCTTCCGGAACATCCACGCCGCGCGGGCTGGTATCGGGCGTCACAAAAATAACGCCATGCTCGGCGCATGCTGCCCGAAACTCGCCCTTTTCAACCACATTCATATCTGTACAGGTAAGACCAGACAGATACCAGACCACCGGTAGTTTCTTGCCCGCATCGTGGCTCGGCACAAACACCGAAAAAGTCATTTCTGTTCCCGTGCAAGACGACAAATGCCGGTAACGGCCCTGCACACCACCGTGTGATCGCACCTCGGAGAGGGTTTCCAGTTTGGATTGGTCAGCCACTAACTTTAATTCCCGATTTAATAGACGACAACACTACGAATGGACTTGCCTTCGTGCATCAAGTCAAAACCTTTGTTGATTTCTTCAAGACTCAACACATGGGTGATCATCGGATCAATTTCGATCTTGCCGTTCATATACCAATCTATGATTTTGGGTACATCAGTACGACCTTTGGCTCCACCAAATGCGGTACCTTTCCATGTGCGCCCAGTTACCAGTTGGAATGGGCGGGTAGAAATTTCCTTACCCGCATCAGCAACACCGATCACCACCGAAACGCCCCAACCACGGTGACAAGCTTCCAGCGCCTGGCGCATTACGGTCGTGTTGCCAGTGCAATCAAATGTATAATCGGCACCGCCATCCGTGAGCGCCACCAAATGTTCAACGATATCACCGTCAATCTCGCTTGGATTAACGAAATCAGTCATACCAAACTTGGTGCCCCAATCAGCCTTATCATTGTTGAGGTCAACGCCGACAATCCTGTTTGCTCCCACCATGCGTGCAGCCTGAACCACGTTCAGACCAATACCGCCCAAACCAAACACAACAACGTTCGAGCCTGGTTCCACCTTGGCCGTATTGACAACAGCACCAACGCCGGTAGTGACCCCACAACCCACATAGCAGGCGGAATTAAACGGGGCGTCATCTCGAATTTTGGCTACGGCAATTTCCGGCACAACAGTATAGTTTGAGAATGTTGAACACCCCATGTAATGGAAAATCGGCTGCCCTTTATAGCTGAAGCGCGTCGTGCCATCAGGCATTAAACCCTGCCCTTGCGTGGCCCGTATGGCGGTACAAAGATTGGTTTTCCCGGACAAACAAGACTTGCAGTGCCTGCATTCCGGAACATATAGCGGTATCACATGGTCACCGGGCACGACACTGGTCACACCTGCGCCAACTTCGCGAACAACCCCCGCTCCCTCGTGCCCTAAAACACTGGGAAACAAACCTTCACTATCAAAACCGCCGAGTGTGTATGCATCGGTGTGACAAATGCCTGTAGTCATTATTTCCACCAACACCTCACCCGCGCGCGGACCTTCCAAATCAAGCTCAACAATTTCCAGAGGTTTTTTTGCTTCGAAGGCAACAGCAGCACGTGTTTTCATAGGTTTAATCTCTATTTGAGTATGTAATTGGAATGCAAAGAGCAACTTGGATGAATATTACCCAAGTTGCTCCTCGCTGCCAACGGCAGATTATCCGATAATGTGAAAACCGACATTGTTGAGATCGGTTAACACCCGCTACTACTTTCCGTCGTGATGATCGGCCTTGCGGTCATCGCCGCGGTAAATATCGGGTTATCCCAAGGTTTAGGGCCGAACGGCTTACTGTTAGGCCACATCTCATCGAGTGTTTCACCGTCACGGAGCACACCGCCCTGCATCACCTGTCCGATATCCAGCGTGTTGCGAATATCATCCAGCGGATTCGACTTCAAAATCACCATGTCGGCGAGTTTACCCACTTCCAAACTGCCAATATCGTCGCTGGCCCCGAGAAAATGCGCACCATGGCGCGTTGCGACATCAAGCGCAGCGTGCGGTCCCATGGCGCTAGCCACCATCCAGGTTTCCCAGTGCGAACCAATACCGTGCTGCTGACCGTGTGAACCGATCGCTCCGTAGCCTCCGTTGGCAATTACGTCAGCGAGGCCCTGTGCTATCATCGGGAAGCTATAGTCTGTATCTGGACGCTTGATAGGGCGCCGGGTGTTAGGCACCAGTTGGCGCCACGGCAACCATTTGCGCTGCTTCGCATCCTGCCAGACATTTGTTTCACCCCAGAAATATTCCTCATTCCAGGCACCCGGTCCACCCACAACAAAGGTGGGCGAATAAACCGCTTTGGCCTGACCAAAGAACTTAGCAGCGTCGCTATATAGAGGCGCATAGCTCATCGGATGTTCGAACCCGGTTTGCCCGTCCATAATCATACCCAGATTATAAGCAAGATCTGAGCCCTCCGAAGTCACCATCACTCCTTCTTTACGGGCAATATCACTGACCCACTGACGCTGATCGCGTCGCGGCTGAAATATTGTTTTGCCATGACCGCACCCCACGATTTCAGCCGCTTGATATTGTCTTCAGCAACCTTATAGCTCGTGAGACGGTTTGTTCTCGCATCATCGCGATTATAAAGCGGGCCACCGGCCGAATATGTGCGCGGCCCAATAACCTTACCTGCGGCAATCAGCTCAGCAGCGGAAAACACATTCTGCGCCGCCACGGCGTTATCAAGCGCTGTGGTAACGCCGTAAGCGGTATAAATAGCTGTTTCGTACCCACGCGCTGGTACAATGCCCCGATAGTCTCGGAAATGGTGAGCGTGCATGTCGACAAAGCCAGGGATAATGGTCGAATCGGTAGCATCAATCACGCGGTCAACATCGCTGGTATCACAGGTGCCGACGCAAGTGATGCGGCGACCACTAACCACAATTGTTGCTCCTTCAAGGACCTCTTTCCCGCGCATCGTAATGATACGAGCGTTGGTGAAAGCCGCAGATCCATCTGGAATGCGCTTATTCACCGTCAGCGACAAAGCAGTCTCACTGGTATCACCCGAGGCAACGTTATGAGCATAATATGTAGATGCCGAACCAAACTCCAGCGTGCTGTCATCGCGCCAATTAGGAAACAAACCGCCAGTTTTTGAAAGCTGCTTAACGGGCAAAACACCCCGCCCGGCAGTCTTACTAATCAAAACGGGTTTTGCCCTCGCCTGTTCGTACGGCAGCGGCGAAAGATAAACATTATCGCCTTCAAGAAAAGCAACATGACTGCCATTAGGCGCAATCACAGCTTCATCAGCAAAATCAAAGCGGGCATGTATTCGTGGCGGGTCTATTGAAGGAATCATAGGTACAGAAACCAACTGAGAATATCCTACTGGTCCATCGCCTTCTGCATATTCATCGCCGTGCAAAGAAAAGGCTTCTTTGCCTAATCCTGACCTCGATCCTTTAACACCCTCAAGATAAAAAATCCGGCCATCCGGTCCCCATAATGGGCGCGGCAATTGCCCGCGACCGCGACCGAACCGGTCACTATAATCAATCCGACCAACGGCAACGGCGTTGTCGCCGTTTGCATCCATGCGGACCACATCCCAATAAGGGTTATGAGTTACTTCCCGCCCGCGTGCGTTTGCATTACCGCTCTTGACCACCACCAGCATTTTGCCGTCAGCGCTCCAGTCCGGATGAATATATTCGCTGGCCTGGGTCGTTATTTGCTTGGGCCTACCACCGGTTGATCTCACCGTCCAGACCTGACCTCGCTCCAGATCATCCCATGTGGTAAAGGCAATGGTACGACCATCGGGCGACCAGCTAGGGGCAAATTCAAATGGTGCAAAACTATCGCGAGTTAACCGCTTGGGCGTTCCGTTCGGTAGATCCTGTATCCAGATTTTACCAACCGCCTGAAACGCGAGCTTGGTGCCGTCCGGTGATGCAGCCGTCCAGCGCATAAATTTGGATTGAAATGGATCATCGGTGATCCGAAAACCCTTATAGGCTTGCTCGGAGATTGTCCGCTCAACTTTAGCCGAAAACGGAATGGTCGATACCGCACCGCTTGCTACATCAACCCGCCGTATTTTTCCGCCTTGGCTGAGAATAACTGATTTTCCGTCAGGTGCGAAACTATAGCCAGGCAATATACGAAGGGTTTTCATGCCTTCGACCATGTCCTGGGTCACAGGATCCATCAAAATTCGCTCGGTGCCGGTTTCCAGATCACGGAGCCATAGCGCGGTACGCGGGCCAAATTTTTGACCTTTGTGAGACACTGTCCCATCAGGGATGCGGCGAATAAATGTCATCAGCTTACCGTCAGGCGATATTTCCGGCGCGGCAGCACCGCCGCTAGAAAAACGCGACTGTTGTTGATTGAAACCGTGACTAACGCTTGTCACGTCACCAGTTTCCAGGCTCAAACGACTAACCTGAATTTCACCGGCTAACGAATTCCAGTGGCCCCATGTGGTTCCAGAGCTGGTGCGTTTGTGAAAATACAACCATTTACCGTCTGCTGACGGGCTGGGCCACGCGGCCCCGGTTTCTTCGCGGCCAACAAGTTCGATGCCTTTGCCACCGTCTTTGTGGAACATCCAAATACCAACATCAGGCCGAGAGCCAAACATAGGCATACCGCGCTTGCGTGTGTATATGTAATTGCTGTCTGCGCTCCAGGTTGGGGTTAAAAAGCGCGCATTCAAATCCTTGGAAACTTGCCTGGGGTTGCCGCCGTCTGCATCCATCACCCATAAATTATCCTGGCCGCTGCGGTCAGAAATAAAAGCGATTGAACTACCATCCGGAGAAAAACGCGGGTGATAATTGGTAGCAACGCCACTGTCCTGCGTCAAGCTGGTGGCTTCGCCGCCAGATATTGGCATCCGATATACATGCGCCAACAGGTCGAACACCAGCCACTGACCGTCCGGCGACACGTCCACCGACGTGAAAGTGCCCTCTTCGGTCGTGAAAGAAATTTGGCGCGTTTGCCCGCGGGCAATTGTTGTATCCCACTTTTCAGCTGAGGCATCAGGTGCTTCAGCGCGCACCGCCAACGTAGGCACCAGCATTTGCGCTGCTATTAACAACCCAACAGAACCCAGTGTTTTATTGAAATTTTTCATGACAAAACCCCGCAACATTTGAACCAAACGGCGAAGCATTTGTGACCTAACTCCCCCGATATTCCCCAAGTGAAGTATAGCCAAGCAGACAAATTACACAAGAAAGCCGATGCTAGGGCTTTAGTTTAGTTAGAATGCTGCCACCCAAACGTAAATTCTTGCGTTAATCGGCAAAATAACTGTCGCAACAACGGGCTTAACTGTGCAAATTAACACGTTAAACGAGGTGGTCTGATGTTCGAGGGGTTTACTGAAGAGGTTTTGGGCGGTGTAGGCGCGGATATTTTTCTGCGCCGGACTGGGCCATCAGCCGCGCCCGCACTTCTAATGCTGCACGGCAATCCCCAAACCTCCGCCATGTGGCACAAAGTGGCCCCGGCAATGGCAAAAAACTTTCAGGTAGTCTGTCCCGACTTACGCGGATATGGCCATTCAGACAAGCCGTCCTCAACTGCTGACCATATGCCCTATTCGAAACGCGTGATGGCTGCAGATATGGTCAAGGTAATGAGAGATTTGGGACATGACCGCTTTTTTGTCGCCGCCCACGATCGCGGTGCGAGGGTTGCTCATCGTTTGGCACTCGACAGCCCCGCTCAGGTGGTTGCCATGACGTTATTGGACATCGCCCCAACCCGCGAAATGTACGCCAACACTACTGCTGCCTTTGCTCAGGCTTACTGGCATTGGTTCCTGCAGACCCAAAACGCGCCGATCCCGGAAGATATTATCGGCAAAGACCCCCAAGCGTTCTGGAAACTTAAATGTTTTAACCAGGCGGGCGGCAATCCATTTGATCCGGACGCACTCAGCGAATATCTGGCCGCATTCAACGATCCCGCGATGATCCATGCATCCTGCGAGGACTACCGCGCGGCCCGCACCATTGACATCGACCATGATAATGCGGATGGCAGTCGCAAGATGGAAACACCGCTTCAAGTGTTATGGGCCAAGCGCGGCGCGATTGAAAAATGTTTCGAGCCTATGGAACTGTGGAGAAGTCGTGCCACAAATGTAGTCGGTCATGCGCTTGACTGCGGCCACTATATGGCCGAAGAAATACCCGAACAAATTATCGAGAAACTGGTTAGCTTTTTCGGCCAACACATAGACGGGGCAACCACATGACCGCACGCACGCTCTACGACAAGTTGGTTGACGCCCACAAAGTCTGCGACTTGCCTGGCGGCGACTTATTGGTCTATGTGGATTTCCACATCATGAATGAATACACCAGCCCGCAGGCATTTTCCGGCCTGGAGGCGAAAGGCCTGAAAGTATGGCGACCGGGCGCGCATTTGTCTGTGGTTGATCATGTCAACGGCACCCGGCGGCGCGAAGGTCCGGACGAGGCTTCAAAATTACTGATTAGCAACCTGACCAAAAACTGCGATAAACATGACATCGCACTATATGGTCTTGGTGACCCTCGCCAAGGTATCGAACATGTTGTGGTGCCTGAACAAGGCCTGGTTGCGCCGGGCATGTTGATTGCCTGCGGCGACAGCCATACAACAACATACGGCGCGTACGGAGCGCTTGGTTTCGGCATCGGAACCTCGGAAGTTGAGCATGTGCTGGCCAGCCAAACGCTGCGATATCAGCGGCTGAAATCAATGCGTGTGATAGTGGACGGTGGCACTGCACCGGGCGTCACCGCCAAAGACATTATTATGCAGGTTATTAAGACCGTAGGCGCGGGTGCCGCCAACGGTTACGCGGTTGAATTCGCTGGCTCGACAATCACAGCGCAGGATATGGCCGGCCGCATGACCATCTGCAACATGGCGGTTGAACTGGGTGCGCGGGCAGCGCTAATTGCCGCCGACGCGTTAACCGAAGCAGCGTGCCGAAATAAAGCCCATAGCGGCAGCCATCGATTTAGTGTTTCTGACTGGACATCCGACGCTGATGCCAGCTTTGACCGCGAAGTAGTTATTAACGGCGCAGACATCAGCCCACTGGTTAGTTGGGGCACCAGCCCGGATCAAACTTTACCGATTGGTAGCAACCTGCCAAGCGAAGTCGACATGGCAACACCCGCAGCTAAACAAGCGCTTACGCGTTCCCTCGGCTATATGGGACTGCATGAAGGGCAACCTCTCAAGGGCCTACAGATTGATATGGCCTTCATTGGGTCATGTACCAATAGTCGAATTGAAGACCTGCGCGCCGCCGCCAAAATACTTGCCGGACGCAAGATCGCAGACGGCGTAACCGCCCTTATCGTGCCGGGCTCAACAGCAACCCGCATTCGCGCCGAAGCCGAAGGACTTGATAAAATATTCAGCACAGCCGGATTTGAATGGCGACCGGAAAGCGGTTGTTCCATGTGCCTTGCCATGAACGACGATGTGGCGATGGACGGCGAACGGGTGGCCTCGTCGACCAACCGTAATTTTGAAGGCCGTCAGGGCAGAGGTGCGCGCACGCATCTTATGAGCCCAGCGATGGTCGCTGCGGCAGCAATTGCGGGCCACATCACTGACGTAAGAGATTTTGCCGAGAAGGAAGGTTAGCTGACATGGCAACAATCATTTCAGGCAAAGCCGCAGCCTTCGCTCAGCCCAATGTGGATACAGACGTCATTATGCCCAAGCGCTTTCTAAAAACCATCACACGCGAAGGCTTGGCGGACGGCACATTTGCCGACCTGCGCTTCACGGAAAGCGGCGAAAAGCGCCCCGAGTTTGTTCTGAATTCAGCTGATTGGCGCGATGCATCAATTCTTGTTGTTGGTGATAATTTTGGCTGCGGTTCCAGCAGAGAACATGCTGTATGGGGCTTGAGACAATTGGGTGTCGATGCTATTATCGGCACCGACTTCGGCGGTATTTTTTACGACAATGCGCGCAAAAATGGCCTCGCGTTACTTATCGTGTCAAAGGCCGTGCGAAATAAGTTGTTGGCATTCGCCGGCGATTTGGAAACCCTACAATTTAACATTGATATCGCTGCGAAAACCATCAAGGCCGCCACGCAAATATTCGAATTTGAGATGGGTCAAACCTGCCAAACCGCATTAATTGAGGGTAAGGACGAAACGTTTGACACCCTGAAGCTGGCACATAAAATTCGCGCTTTTGAAAGCGCCAATCCAAATGCAACGCGGCTTATCGTCAACAAATAATTTCCCGAGCAAACTTTCTACATAGATCCACGAAACGCCACGATAACTGGCACGCGTGCTGCCCTCCATGCTGGGAAAAATCCACCAATCAAACCGATTGCCAACGCCATTAAAATGCCATTTTGGAACAACTGCGGTGAAAGCTCGAACGTGAACACTACCTGGGTAAAACTGGCACCCATGGTCGCCGTTGTAAGGCCGTCCATGAACGAATAGGACACCAGTGCCCCTATCACACCACCAATCAGCGACAGAACAATGGACTCCACTAATGTGCCAAAAAAGGCTGATGTATTACTGAAACCAATCGCCCGTAATGTCGCGATTTCAGCCGCGCGCGACGCAACAGACGTATACATGGTATTCAGCGCACCAGCCAACGCGCCGAGCCCCATGACAATGCTGATAATCCAACCAAAAATGACAATACCCTGCAGAGCTTTACCTTGTGTAGCAAAATAGCCTGATTCTGTGTCCACATCGAGAATAAGCCGCGGGTCGCTTTCGATCATGGCTTCAATGCCAGCGATATTGCCGGGCTCCGCCAGCTTGATACGTATGGTCTGGAAACTGTTACCGCGATTAAATAGATCCTGAACCATGCGGGCGTCCGCCCACAATTCACTTTCAAACGCCGACCCCCCAGTGGAAAATACGCCGACAACAGTCCAGCGGGTTTTGCCAAATTTCACTTCCTGACCAAGCTCAAATCCATCAAACTGGTTAAGTACACCCTGCCCGACAATCAATTCGCTGGTGCCGGGTACAAACATGCGCCCTTCAGCTATGGATACGTTTTTTCTAAGGTCAAAGCCGGTCGCTGAAATTCCGCGCATAGGAATATTAACTTCTGTGCCACTGCTTTTCTTTCTACCATCAACAACAACATACAACTCTGCCGAATAAAATGGCTGACCGTTTTCCATTGCGGCAATACCGGGTGCCGTGGACACAATATTGACGCTGTCGCGCCCAATTACGCTATTGAGCTCAGACTGCGACCCACTGCGGGTTACTATAGCAACGTCGTCCGAACCAGTGCCCGAAAGCGTAATGTCAAAGCCGTTCGACATGGCTAGAAATGACAGTAAAACCGCTACCACCACTGCAACCGCGAAAATCGCCGCCAGCGACATCCACAAGCGCTGTGGCAAACTGCGTACATTCATCACAATAACAGTCCAAATCTGAGAAAGCATTCTAGACATAATCCTGTCCTCTATTGCCGCGAAAGGGCTGTTATGATGTTAAGACGCAAGGCATTGATTGCGGGCAAAATCCCAGTAACCAAACCGAGTGCAACCATTATCAAGGTTGCCTCGCCTACAATGCCATTTGTGACCACTAAAACCGGCAGCTGGATTGGTGCCTGATTGAAAGCCGCTACGGTTAAATTTGTAGCCAAAAGACCAAGCATACCGCCAGCCAATGCAAGCAAAAGCGACTCCGCCAAAACCATGAAAAAGATACGCCGTGACTTGAAACCAAGCGTTTTCAGCACGCCGATTTCAGCAGTACGTTCACGAATGGACAGCACCATCGAATTACCAACAATCACCAAAATGATAAAGAAGGCGGCAAACACAACCGATCCAAGGATCAAACTCAGGTTACCGATCTGCTCAATGAAGGCCTTGTTGAATACCTTTTCTGGTACGGTTTCGGTTTCGTACGGGGTATTTGCAAACAGATCGTCGATCGACTTAATGACTGCCTCGTTCAATTTGGGGTCAGTCGTGCGAACACCCATAAAACCGATAAAATCGCGACCAAACGACTGAGTTTCGTTGAAATAGTCATAATGAAAATAGACGCTAGTGGTGTCAGTTTGCGCGTCGGTCCCCGTGTAGATGCCTATGACATCAAACTCCCATGAACTGCTGCCATCAACTTTAGAAAAAATATTGGAGCTTATCGGTATCCTGTCTCCCACACTCCAGCCATGCTGTTTTGCAATACTTTCACCGGCAATCAAGCCTTGCCGACTGTTCAACCATGCCTGACGCTCGTCGGGTGACAGGACAATTTCATTGTAAACTGTCAAGAAAGTTTGTTCATCAACAGCGAACATTGCCATAAAGTTCTGCGGGTCCTGATAGTAACCACCAAACCAATTCAAATGGGTTACATCAGTAATATTATCCAGACCCTTAACCCTGTTGACATAAGAAATGGGCAATGGCTGGGTGAAGTTGATTTTGTTGACCGCTATCAAGCGGTCATCTGCGGCCAGATCAACGCCGGAATCAATGGCTACCTGAAAGCTTGTTAACGTGCCGTATATCAGGAAGGCAACAAATGTCGCAAACATCGTCAAAAACAGACGCAGCGGCTTGCGCGTTAGATTTTTGAAAATCAGATAGAAGTCCTTCATGCCACCAGTTCCTCTTCGACAAATTCACCCTTGTCCAGATGAATTGTTCGCTTGGCATATTTGGCCGCGGCCGGATCGTGGGTCACCATAATGATGGTTTTATTGAATTCTTTGTTCAGCAACTGCAAGGTTTTGAGAATTTCATCTGCAGTTGCCCGGTCCAGGTCACCGGTTGGCTCGTCGCACAATAAAAGTTTTGGGTCTGACACAATTGCGCGGGCAATGGCCACGCGCTGTTGCTGGCCGCCAGACCATCTCATTGGGCATATGTTTGGCTCTGTCCAACAGATCAACCAACGTCAGTGCCGTCTCGACATTCTTCTTGCGATGTTTTGCGCCCAATTTAGTCAACAACAGGGGCAGCTCCACGTTGCGCGCCGCATTCAGCATGGGCATCAGGTTATAAAACTGAAATATAAACCCCACGTTGTTGGCGCGCCAGCGAGCCAGTTGCCCTTCAGAAAGGCTATCAACACGGTCACCGTCAAACCACACTTCGCCGTCTGTTGGTTGGTCAACTCCGCCGAGCATATTGAGCAAAGTTGTTTTGCCAGAGCCTGAGGGCCCCATGATCGCAACAAAATCACCTTCATCAATTGTCATGTTCAGGTCTTCGAAAATTGTGATTTTTTCTTTGCCCTTAACGAAGCTTTTGGCGACGTTCTTGAGATCAAACAGATGGTCTTGGCTCATTTTTCTCTCCCAGAGAATTGGTGCGGTAAACGAGGTATCAGGTCACGATTTAAGAAACGCCACTTTCACGCCCATGTCAGGTAAAATACGATTGTCTTTTTCTTCAATGCGAATACGAACACGCACGGTTGCCTTAGCGCGGTCGGCGGTTGGAATGATGGCAATTACTGATGCTGGAATAGTCCAACTAGGGTAGGCGTCCAGATTGGCCTCGACCTTCTGGCCATTGAATACGCGGCCGATAAAAGCCTCGTTAACATCCACCTCGATTTCAAGCGAACCCATGTCAACGATAGTGCAAATACCGGTTCGGGTGAAACCACCGCCTGCTGAACTGGGCGATACAATCTCGCCGGGTTGAGCGTTTTTAACTGTGACCACTCCGCCGAACGGTGCCCTTATTGTATGGTCATTGAGCCGTTCTTGTTGGCGACTGGCTTCGAGGCGCGATACCTTGATACTGGCTTGTGCCGACTGAACTTGCGCTTCAAGCGAGGCCACATTAGCCTGCGCGCGGGTGACATCAGCATTGCTGGAAAAGTCGTTTTCTTCCAACTCGGTAACACGCACCAGAACCCGCTTGGCTTCATCCAGATTAGCCACTGTACTGTCCAGCTGAGCTTGTTGGACTTCGATTTGAGCTTGGGCAAACTCCAGGTTAACCGAAGCAACTGCGTTGTCCAGACGGGCAAGTACGTCGCCTTCATTAACCGACATGCCCTCTTCAACGTAAACATCCGTGAGAAGCCCCATAATTTCTGCAGAAACAGTAGCAATGCGCCGAGCAGTGATATAACCGGATGCATTCAGCAAACGGTCAGACACCGGTGCGACAGGCGCTGCCGCACCGCCAGCGGAATCTTCGGCTACAACATTAGCTTGCGCCACCTGCTTAATGTCATCGCCCGGCTTGGCCACAACCTGCCGTGGCTCTGGCTGTGCGCCTCCCAAATAGAAATACGTACCAGCTCCACCCAATAGCAATGCAATAAGAACCAGACCAACAACAGCGACAACTGACACACCCCCGGAGGCGTCATCTTCCTTACGATCAATCTTTAAATCGTTCAAAAGCTTGCTTTTATCTTCCATAAATCTAGCCCAAATTACTGAAAAAAGATGCAGAAGTAGAATTTTTTGTAGCTTATGTCCTATAACTCAAGTGATCAAATATTTTACACGCCCGTCGTAAACTGGATCAAATATTGGTTGGCGGCGAAAGCGCTGGGAAAACGCCAAAACATATTGTCCGTCAAAATTTTTGCCCTTTCATACGTAGATAGTGTTTTGGAAAAATCAATGACTGCCAGTTTAAAAACGGAGTTGGAATTCAAATGAGCAATAAAACAATCGCCACTTTTTTCGCCGTTATCGCATCAGTGTTTTCCCCAACTACAGCAACACAAGCCGAAGATTATGCGCTGGTGAACGGCAAAATTTTCAACGGTGTGGAAAACCAAATTCTGGAAAATCAAACTGTTTTCATTTCGGACGGAAAAATCAGTGAGATTGCCAAAGCAAGCTCAGCTATCGGCAACAACTACACGGTTATCGACCTTGAGGGTAACTATCTGATGCCGGGCATGTTTGATGTACACACGCACCTTAATACGCTGGCCCAAGCGCGCCGTGCGCTGGTCTCCGGCGTTACAACAATTAGAAGCGCCAGCGTGAAAGCATTTGAAGATGTCGCACTTCGGGAACTTGTGCGCAGTGGCGCTGTGGCTGGCCCGGACGTGGTGGCCACTGGTGTTTATGTTACGCCCAAACTGGGGGACACAATCCTGGCTGACCCGCGACTGGCTGTACTCGCGGACGGGGTTAATACGGACGATGAATTGCGCACACTGGTGCAGGTCAATATTGACCGCGGTGCGGACGCGATCAAAACCCGCGGCACTGAGCGCGCAGGCCTTTCCACCACCGACCCACGCCAGCCGGTTTATACAGAGCGTCAACTACGTGTGGTGGTAGAGGAAGCCGCGCGCCACAACGTTCCGGTGCTTGTCCACGCGCACGGTGATGAAGGCGGCAAAGCCGCGGTAAAGGCGGGCGCGCGCAGCATTGAACACGGCACATATCTGTCCGATGAAACGCTCGCATTAATGAAAGAGCGCGGCACATGGCTTGTGCCAACTTACGTCACCATGAATGAGATGAATGAAGAACAATATGATCATGTGTTGCGGTTGCGCGGCAAACATATGGTGCCGCAGCTAGAGCGCGTCATCCGCAGTGCCCATAAAATAGGAGTGAAGTTCGCAACCGGCGCAGACAATTATTATGACAATAAATCCACCAACCGAATTTCCGTTGAAGTAGAAAATTTTGTCCGGCTGGGCATGAGCAATTTCGAAGCTCTGCAAACTGCAACAGTTAGTTCCGCCGACCTACTTGGCCTGAGCGCCGTCACCAGCCAGATTACCGAAGGCTATGAAGCCGACATGATTGTCGTGCCCGCAAACCCTCTTGAAAATATTGAAGCGTTGCAGGATGTACTGATGGTGATCAGTAACGGTCAGATTGCCTTAAAGCGGATTCCGTTCGGCGTTTCTGAGTAAACAATTTAGTGCGAATGGGCCGCACCTGCCCCCGATGGCACCCGAATATCCTCAACCAAGTCCTGCACGTCTTGAGGTGTGTCTTTGGTAAAGCGCTTCACTAAAAACGCCGCGCCAATATTGACGAACATACCAACAAAACCAATACCCTCAGGCGAGATGCCGAATAGCCAGTTTTCCGCCATATTCAACTCTGGCGAGACGAATTTGAAGAAAACGATATAGCTGAAGGTGAACACCAGGCCTGCGAGCATGCCAACAATCGCGCCTTCCTTATTCATGGATTTGGTGAAAATACACATGATAATGGCGGGAAACAAGCTAGCCGCAGCAAGACCGAAAGCGAAAGCCACCACCTGGGCAACAAACCCTGGCGGGTTAATACCGAAATAGCCAGCAATCATGATCGCGACAATAGCTGCCAGGCGCGCAGCCCGAAGTTCCTGAGCGTCACTGATATGGGGCATAAACGTCTTTTTCATCACATCGTGGCTGATCGATGAAGAGATAACCAACAACAGGCCCGCCGCAGTTGACAGTGCCGCCGCAAGCGACCCAGCTGCGACAAGGGCGACCACCCAACCCGGCAACCCGGCAATTTCCGGGTTTGCCAGCACCATTATATCGCGGTCCACATAAGCCTCATTGGCATTGTCAGTTGGTTCATTGGTAATGACCCGTTCGCCAGACGCACCGCGCTTATCTCCATCAAAATCGGGTTTTCCGTCAAACGGTGCACCTGCACTATATTGAATTTTTCCATCCTTGTTTTTGTCCTTCCAGGCGACCAAACCCAAGTCTTCATAATTTTTATATACTTCGGCGACGTCGCTGTAAGGCGTGTCATTAACGCTGTCGATGAAGTTAATGCGTGCAAAAGCCCCAACCGCTGGAGCGGTGGTGTAGAGAATCGCGATAAACACCAGAGCCCAGCCCGCAGACGTGCGGGCATCCGATGCCTTTGGTACGGTGAAAAAGCGTACGATGACATGAGGCAACCCGGCGGTACCCAACATCAAGGCCGCCGTGATGGCAAAAATGTCAGCCATGGATTTGGTGCTCTCTGTATAAGCATTAAAGCCAAGGTCAACCAACACCGCGTCCAGTTTTTCAAGCACATACATGCCGGAGCCATCAGCGAGCTCTGACCCCAAGCCCAGTTGCGGCACCGGGTTTCCTGTGATCAGCATAGATATGAAAATTGCCGGTACGGTATAAGCAAAAATCAACACACAATACTGCGCCACCTGCGTGTAGGTAATGCCCTTCATACCACCCAGTACGGCGTAGAAAAACACGATGGTCATACCAATAATGACACCCATGTCAATGTCCACCTCTAAGAAGCGACTAAAAACAATACCAACACCTCGCATTTGCCCTGCCACATAGGTGAAACTGATGAAAATCAGGCAAACAACGGCGACCAGACGGGCCGTGTCAGAATAATAGCGCTCACCAATAAATTCCGGCACAGTGAATTTGCCGAATTTACGTAAGTACGGCGCGAGCAAAAGCGCCAGCAACACATAACCACCGGTCCAGCCCATCAAATAAACCGAGCCATCATAACCCAGGAATGCAATCAGTCCGGCCATGGAGATAAACGAGGCCGCCGACATCCAGTCCGCCGCAGTTGCCATACCGTTAACTACCGGATGAATACCGCCGCCTGCGATGTAAAATTCTTTCGTGGACCCAACGCGGGACCATATGGCAATGCCGATATACAGCGCAAAGGAAACGCCAACGAACAGATATATGAGGGTGGAGGTTTCCATATGCCTAATCCTCCACGCCGAAGTCGCGGTCTATTTTTCGCATGCGGTGCGAATAGACAAATATCAGCGCGATAAACACATAAATTGATCCCTGCTGAGCAAACCAGAAACCAAGCTTGAAACCGAAGAATTGAAATTGGTCAAGGAAAGGTTGAAGCAAAATACCAAAACCAAAAGAAACCACGAACCAAACAACAAGCAGCTTGCCTAGCAGCTTGAGGTTAGCTCGCCAATAGGCTTTGGTCCGGTCTCCAGCACTCTCGGCGTCCCCATTTTGATTTGGCTGCGGTGACATTCGGCTCCCCTTCCGACAAAATCGCAATCACAACCATGCATCCGCAGGGTTGTCGCTGCGAGCACAATAGGAAGCTGCCATCCTTCATGCAAACATCATTGTGGAAAAAACGCGTTCAACACCCCGAGAGGTTGATTTAACCTAGCTTGGGATGCGACAAAAACTGCTGGTGCCCACCATGCCGATAGACTCGCCGAATGCCACTTTCGCCGGCCCGCGCAATTCCTGCACCATCGCCGGATCAACCCTAATCGCGGTCATATCACCCATGCGAAAAGCAAACCCCTCAACAGCGACAGGCAAGGCAATATGTGGTATTAAGCGCCGACCAACTGCTTTGCCCTGCTGGTCCACCAGCAAGTAGGCAGCTTTCTCACCAGCGTCATTTTTGACCAACAACATGGGTGGCATACCGCCCATTACACAGAGTTCTGCGCATTCTCGGTGCACCTTGCCCGCGCCCGGTTTCATCACACCGAGCATACATTTGCTGTCAACAATTTCCCCAACCAGTGACACAAACATCGAAGCTGATTCCACTAATGGAGCCAATTCGACAGCGGCCACCTCTACAACACTGTGCAGGCCTTCAATTTCCATCATTTGCCAAGGACCGCGTTCGATCATAAAGCCTTCTATAGAAACAGTTTTACCATCCAGCGGCGCCAATATTTCCGTCGCATCAAGCTTACCCAACTGAACAATCAAAACCGGATGGTTCGGGCGGTCTGCTGTGGCAATCATCGGGTACGGCTTGGCTCTAACCACACCAGTTATCGTTACGGGGTCAAAGGCATTCCATGTGCCAGTGCCCGCTTCCTTCGTAACCACAGCAAAAATATAGGCAGTCGCAAAACTCGCCAACAGCAGAAGTGGAACCGCCCACTGAAAGAGAGGCTTCAGCACCTTCGGGAACGGAAGATAACCAACAAAAAATGGGGTTTTCATGACGCCTCCGATATCTGATTTGCCAGCTTGACTAATGGCCGGGGCGTGCCGGGAGGTAGCGCCGTTGTATTCAACAACAGTGAACCGTTCTCAACCTTCAGCTCGTAAGTCGCGACTTTTTCTTCAAAGGGCGGCGGCGAGGCGCCATCCTCCAACTGATACTGGAAGCCATGCCAGGGACAGGTAACCAAACCATCGATCATACAGCCTTCCCCCAACGGCCCAGCCTGATGCCTGCAAACATTGGAAATGGCACCAAACTCATCATTTTCAGTACGAAAGATCGCCACGCGTTCCTGGCCCTTGATTTCAATAACGCGGCCAACGCCTCGCTCGATTGCCTGCGGGTCCGAAACTTCGACCCACTCACCGCTATCAACTTTTGACAGATCTACTTTACCAGCGAACGTGGATATGAGATGTAAGCCACCAACCCATACCAGGCTAACGAATGGCACCCAGTTCGGCACGCGCGACGGCTCCGCCTGAAGCGCACCCAGCGCCAGATGCAAAAGCACCAATGCATAAGCCACATACACCAGCATATGCAGGCCCTTCCAGAACCTGGGGCCTAGCACAGCGTTCCAGAAATCATGGCTGGTTGCTGCCATAAGGAAAAAGATTAACAGTGCAACAAAGCCTAGTGGCTGGAATGGGTAATCACTGACTGTCTCAAACGTGCCCTGACTAGTAAACACAGATGTAATCGGGTCTTGCACTCCGAAGCCATGATACCAAAAAAGCGCGAATATACCGTGCGCTAAAACGATAATAAAAAACGAAACGCCCATATGCCGCCGGTTGTACAACAGCGGCAAAAAACCCTTGTTAAGGCGCGCTAGCGGCCCAATTGCCAGAATGATATTGAGCAGGATAAAGCCAGTGTCACCGAGTGCGCGTAGGACTAATATTTCGTCGCTTGGTGCCAACGGTGCAGGGACGCTTGCGCCCGAAACCACAACATTGAGTGCAATGGCCGCAACAATCGCCAACCACAGAATAATATCATATACTTTCTTATTTTGGTTCCACTGAACCGGAACATAACCATGGCTCACTTGAACACCTCAGTTTGCTTGACGAGTGGACGAGAATTTTCTGCCGGCACTACGCGTTTGCCGTCCTGCGCTTGCCACATCAGCAA
>JAAHTG010000539.1_pt1 | contig 32197 bp, 36 predicted proteins | sample 6116081 | NCBI WGS metagenome assembly JAAHTG01 (sample SAMN13939989, study PRJNA603662) | sponge metagenome | isolation source: marine sponge | host: Mycale hentscheli | place: New Zealand | collected 2005 | reverse complement strand
CGGCGTAGGCTTCCTGGTTATCAGTGTCCTCAGGAGGGGGGGATCCGGTACACATAAGACGACTCCGGTAGTAAGATGCGCCGTTTCAACAATCAGCGATCTGAAACCATGAAAAAATTTGCGGTATTGGCCATGGCGGCGGTTTTGGCTGGGTGTAGTGGTGGTACCCGTTATCAGGCAATGACTGGGGACGGAGGGTATTCAGAAGTCAAACTAAGCGACACAATGTATGAAGTCCGTGGCAGGGTTAATGGCAGCACGGCCACCTTCATAGCAAATAACTATGCCATGTTGAGAGCATCTGAAATTGCCTGTCTGAACGGTTATAGATTCTTCAGAGTGTTGGATGACAGCATGGATACCGTTGATAACCGAATTAAGAAAAATCGGTTTAAGACTTCATTTATGAGAGTCCAGCTGGTTAAGGAAAACTCAGGGACAGATTACGATGCAAAAGCAGTGATGGAGAGCAATATAAAAGGGTTTAAATCACCTGCTGACATAAGAGAAAGGCTGAGTTGCACTTACTGAATTAAATTCCTGTGGTTGTATCACCCATCCCCCAGTCATTCTCAATACCATACGCCGTACCAGCCCCGGCAGTCGTACCCGCCGCCCCCCATTTTGCTGAACTGATCGTTTGCTGGGCCGCCAGTTCAGCGGCATCCTGCCCAGCCTGCATGGACGCAAGATTGGAAGTCCCTTCCATGGCAGTGGCCTGTTGGCCTCTGCCCATCTGAGCCATCCCTGTCATACCGCCAATGTATTGATCCTCTGCCGTTGAGAGACCCATCGACGCGCCCAGAGCGCCGGCTGTGCCCGACTGGCTCTGGGCGCTGTTGGAGGCCGACATAAACGTACCACTGGACGGATCCATGCCAGCCCCAGCAGTCACAGTGCCCTGAGTCTGCATTCTGGCGGTAGTGGCTCCCCGGTCTTTCTGGTACGCCTGATGTTCCTCGCTACGGTAGCCTTCAATGTCCTCAATCATCTGGTTTTCAAGGGGCACGTAATTGGTCTGGTAATCCTCCCACATCAGCTCAGACTGTCGGACTAGCTCATCCTCGTAGGGATTGGACTCCTGATATTCGGGTTCGCTGCACATGATTGTTATCCATCGTCGGAGACAGGAGGGGGTTTCCTCTGGGACAGAATCTCATCACGGTAGGTGGTGAAATCCTCATTGTCGTGATAAATCGCCTTTCTAATCGCCAAAGCCGCCTGTCTTCGCCAGAGACTGCCCCCGACCAGCCCCGCTAAATGGATGATCAGATCCGTCGTCACGCTGCGGATGATGTAACTGACCTGCAGGTCTCGCTCATCACCCATTTCTTCCAGCGTGTTGGCGTCCAGCCAGGTCATCAGGCAATGTTGCACGACAGGCATCAGCTGGTTGTAGTGCTGCATGAAAAACGGATTGGTCGGGATTTCAATCAAAGACTGCATCATCATGGTATTGATCTGGGCTTTACTGACCGGCTTATCGCCGTCGTATAAGTCGTCCCAAATCTGGCTGATGCTGCTGTAGGCGTTGGCGAGGGCGATAGCGTCCTGGTTGTCTTTCAACCAGTAGCGGATGAGTTGTTGTTCATTAAACATAGAAGGCATCTTTCCCGGTAATGTCACTGTCAACCTGGATCCTCAACAACTCTCGCTCTTTATTAAGTTCGGTGTCTGCTAGATATTTTCGTTCCAGCGCCCTGATCACCATCCAGTCGGTTTGATTCAAGGCTTCCACAGAGGGCAAAAGAATGTCGGCCATTTCCTGAGAGTAAAAAATACCATGCCGGATCCTTCTCAGGTTATCTGGCAGTTCTTCATAGGGGTAGTCTGTAACGATAATGGCTATATCAAAATCACCCGTTTCCGGGTCGGGAGAGTTCACAATGGTTGAAGTAACCAGATTTAGATGTTTGGCGTACATTAAGCGGTCTATAAGTCTGTCGATATTCGCCCTGAAACCAATAACAGCAACCCTCTTCCGGTCAAGACACAAAGCCTCAACGTCCTTCGTGTACTGCTTCTGCATCATCGCCGTGTTTCCCCGCCTATGACCACCTTCTTGAAATAAGAGTTTCTCGTTAGGTTGTCGGTGTTATAAACACTTCTCCATTCAAAATAAAACTGAGCAGTAACCTTATCGTTCAGGCCAAATTTATCCGGAAGATAGCCACCAATATGAAAATAAAAATAAGGAGTGTTTCTGCCATGACAGCTACCATTGGGACCCGGTGGACAGATGTATCTAAAGGTTAATGTAAACCCTTTATTGACCTGGGTTAGTGCGGACATTGACTGAGGCCAGGCGTGGCCGTCATTACCTTCACAATTCCAGATGTTCAGAGTGGCCTCAAAGTACAGATGTAAATCTTCACGGCCAGGATTAAAGATGGTGCAGTAGATTCTCATCTGATTCATTTGTCGGTTTTCATCATCGTATGCACACGTCCCCTGACACCAGTCATGCTCATAACTGCTACCCTCGTTAGAATGAATGTAAATGTAAGGGTTATGCTTCTCAAACCTTTCCTGATCGTGGTAAATAATCCCGTTATTACCAGCACCGGTGTAGCTTGCAGAATGTATGGGGCAGGACAGGATGGGAGACTTAACCGTCCTTACCCAGTAGTCATCACCTGTCCTTTCGTCCCGTCCGTCATAAGCGGTAATCGCATTGCTGTAGGAATAATTATTTGAATACGTCAGGTATCTTGGATAAGTCCCTGTATCAGCCTCTGTAGGGACAACCGTTTCTGTCTCTGGGTCAATGAAAAGAGAGCCATCTATCAGCGATCCCTCTATAACAGAGCCTTCTATCAGGCCTCTGGCATTAATGTTTTTGCATTCAAAATATCCTTCTTTATTCAGGTGCCAGCCGGTGCTTCCTGCTACATAGTTATCCGACTGAATGTAATTACCAATATGAGCGTTGGTAATCGAACCGTCAGCAATATTGACCTCCACAAAATTGGCCGTGTCGCCCGTTAACTTATCGACGCTCAGGTCTCCGATCTGGGCATCGGTAATAGTGGCATCCTGAATATACGCCCCGGACATCACCACCCTGTCCTGCTCAGTGTCGATGGCGAAGGTCAGTTCTTCGCTGCCTGGCGCGCCCACCCCGAAGACATCCACTCGCCAGAGGGCGGTAATGGTCTCATCTTCATTGACCAGCCCGAAACCACCGACATAGCCGTCACTGTCCAGTTTGACTGTGTACTCAGTGCGGATCTCCGTCACGTCATCCTCAACCGTCGCAATGGCCGAGCTGTTGGTTTCAACTGAACCGGATACGTCGTCTAACTCAACCTGTACGGTATTGATCTGCTCCGCCAGTGCCTCATCTTCCGTCGCCCGGACGGTTGACTCGGTTTGAATAGCGGCTCTGTTGTCGTCTACTTCCGCTTGCAGAGTAGTGATCTGGCCAGCCAGTGCTTCATCTTCTGTGGCTCTGGTGCCGGACTCTTCGACAATAGATGCCTGGTTGTCGTCGATCCGGCTGACGTTGGCATCAATCCTCAGGGAGAGTGATTCATCTTCTTCCTGACGGGCTTTCGTTTCATTGCTCAGGCCGGTTTCCAGTTCATCGACATCGACGGCGATGGTGTCGATCCGGCCAATTTCTTCACTCAACTCATCGTTCAGGTGAGTCTCGTCGATCATGCCCTCGATCTGTGCCAGTATCCATTCAGGGTCTTCCGCCGCCTGAGCCGGTGTGCCCTCAGTCGCGTTCCAGGCACCCAGCACATTCTCGCCGCCGACCTCCTTAACGATCCTGGCCCAGTAGTAGAACAGGGTGGTATCAGAACCCACCTGATCCGCGTAAATGTTGGCCATGGTGGTGCCGATCAGAGCCGCGGTCCCTAAGTCATCCGTGGCCGAGCGATGAATTTCAATGTGGTAGTAGTAGACGAGTTTCGGATTATCCCAGGTGGTATAAATGGCCGTGAACCCGCCACTGGCCTCGAAGTTCTCCAGAGGCGGCGGCGGAGAAAAGTCCAGAGGTTCTTCCGGTGGGCCTACCGGCTCCCAACCGCCATGACCTTCACCGGTCCCGCCGGAACCACCTGACCCAAGAGGCCCTGATGATTTTGCGAAACCATTGTCTTCTAAGTCATGCCAAGTAACGAACTTGGCCGCGGGATCACCACTCTGCCCCAGACCCTGACGCATGGAGGTCGTCATCTGGTTTTGCCAGTGGCCGGTCAATGGGTCAGCGTTAGGAGGAGCATTCAGCAGGCCGGGGTTTGGCCTTTGCAGGTTGACCCTATTCGATCTCATAAGGAGATTCCGCCAAACACACCTTTCTGACCAGATCCGTACCGCTGATTTCGGCCTGCACGGTTCGGTGACGATAACCGGCAGGGAGCCGGAACAATCGGTCATCTTTCACCGGGCAGGTGTATTTCAGTTCCTGATCAATGAACAGACTGAACGTTAAATCCTCATAGCTGTCCGCCTCAACTCTGGCGGCGGTCATGCAGCCGGGCACCGGTAAAATGTTCAGGTTGGATCGCCAGGTATAAGGGAGCTTTTCGCCTTCATCCCAAAGGCAAATGGCTCTCTGTTCAGGGTCATAAACCAGTAAGCTGTCCAGCAATCCATCATGGTGAGCACCGGTAAACACCTGACTGGTGAACCGGACACCGGCCTGCAGGTTACGAGGGTTAATGATCATAGTGCCCCGACTTTCATCCAGTCGGGTAAAGGTGATGATCAGCAGATCCTCATTGACGGTGCTGACCATCGACGCTGGGTTAAAAGTCTGCCACTGGTTACGGGTAAACATGCCCTCCGTCAGCACCTGCGATCCGCCACCACTGATCAGTATCAGCCCATCCGGCGAGGCGAAACAACAACCGAAACTGCCGGATACGATGGATCGTTTGCCCAGACAACCCTGATCCATTTTCAATTCAATGGTGGACATCGCTCCGGGCTGAACACCCGTTACCAGATAGGGGTTGCGTAGAGTGACAGCAACGATATTGCCGTCAGCCTGTCCCATGCCGACGATGGAATGAGGCACAGGATAGCGACTGAAAGGACTCCAGGCATGAGGTAAATAAGGCTCCGAGATACAGATGTCATTGTCTCTGGCACCGAACATAATGCCATTACTCAGGACACCCAGACTGTGCATGTCTTCCGGCGGAGGATCCCAGAAGGTACTGACCAGCAGATCGCCCGGCACTTCAGCGTCGGGGATTATGTCAATGTACTCTTCCTCCAGCGCCACCACTTCCGCCACCATGCCAAACTGAACGACACCGCCAGAATATAATCGCCGGTAGATTCGTTTGAACGCCATTGGGTAGTCACCCGCTGGCGGCATGGGCAAATTAGACACCCTGACACCCCATCCAGGCCCCGCAGGCACCCCGATGATCGGGCTGGGATCACTGGGCGGACCTTCCATTTGAAGACTGCCAAGCTGATGAACAAAGGTGACAACATAGTCACGATCAACGACGGTGTATTCTTCATAATCAGGAAGATGATCCTCTTCCTCACCCTCTTCTCCTTCCTCTCCTTCTCCTTCTTCCGGTGGCGGTTCCTCCTCTTCATCGTCTGCTGGCATTGGTCTGACCAGCGCGTCTTTGGCCGCTTCGATTGTCCTGTCCACCAGTTCCGGAAATCGGGGATCCTCCCGTAACCGTTTAAAGATGAGTATCAAGGCTATTTTCGCATTGGGTGGAACACGACTCAGGAACTCCGCCTGATTGTTGTAAGCCCAGATCAGGCGCTTACGCCACGTCCAGGCGATCTCCCCCGTAGTCGGGTAGTCGAAATAGATCTCCACCTGAGGGCCATACTCCGGTGGCGGAACGCCCAGGTCATAACTGTTGGCTGGCAGGGGGCCGACATCACTGGTCGCGATACTGTGATCGGTATATTTGGGTACGCCCTCTCCTGACCAGTAGGTCAGATGTTGGCTATTGCCCACGACAGGACCAGGGACGCAATCAACCACCGTATCCCAGCCAAATATCCAGCCACTCTCAGGATCACCGGGCACAGGGGCAAACCGATACAGACTGAGCTGATCCATCGGGTTTCTGGCTTCACGATAAAACGACGGTTTCTTCAGACTCTGCAAGTCCCCCCGCTGAAACTTAATATTCCAGGCACGGGTCGAGTGTCGGGCTGTCAGGAGCATCGGGTCAATCTGGGGCAACTCCCCAAGGAACTGCGTCCAGACCAGTTTCATAAGGCCACCGCTCGATTAATCATCCGGAACCAGAACTTCCTTCTTCAAAAAGGGCCAAAGGAGTCTTAACATCGGCCTCGCCCTGACCGTCACGGCCTGATCCACCTCTTCGTCGTGGGGAATACAGGCGACATCCACCACGCTGCCATCCGCCCGACGATAGACCAGAACCCCAAGGTTTTGGTGTCGGCACTCCGAGATATACGCTCTCAGGGACTCCGGCGACATCGCTTTATTCGTCATCGGAACGCACGCCGACAACAGAGCAAACGACAGGCATGACCAGACAATGCGCTTTCCAGAGTGGCCGTTATTCATCAAAAGGTTCCATGGGGGTCATAGCTGTCCAGCGCCGTTTGAATCGTCAAGCGACATTGGGTTCCGGTGGGGGTCATGGGTTAAATGAGTTTGATTTGCTCGTTGGTGAGGGTTTGGTGCCAGATGCGGAAGTTGCGGATGTGACCGAACAATCGTCGAGATTCATTTGTCAGGGAGCCTATATAAAAATCTCCTGTCCCTTCGTTGAAAGGCATCGGTTGGGGCGACAGTTCTTGCTGACCATCCACATAGCCTGACACTCCCCTAGAATCTAAGGCCACGGCGACAGTACCCTCTGTCGGAGGAATCATATCTTGTATGCTGTATATGTAGCCACCTTTACCAATACGGAGTGTTCCCACAGTCTCGCTGAGATAGCATAAAAATGAATCACCCTCAGGATAGTAACTAAATAGTCTGTTTAACCCATCAGGAGAGTACCCTGCAGCATCAAAGTCCAATGCCACGGTCATGGCCTGACCTGAAGGAACATTGCCGTTGCTATTGAAGACCAGCTTGTCAGCAGCCCTAGTAACAGGACTACCTTCTGTTGGGATGTAAGAAGATGCGAAGGGGAGTTGTTCTAACTGCTGACTACTAACGAATATTGTAGAACCTACAGCAGGGTTACCTCCCTCAACATAAACATACGCCCTGATTCTGCTAACGTCATTAGGTAATGCCCTTGTAATACTAAACCTCTGCCACTCTGAGGTGAGTTGGATTTCTTCCCTTTCACCTAACAAAATGTCCCCATCAAATAGACCCAATAGCCCTGTACTGACATTACCTTCTTTTACCCAAACACTGTATGTCCAAGTATCCCCTTCAGAAGAATTTATCTGTTCGTCAGCCCCGACAAAGATATAGACACCCTCTGCTATTACCTCTACTTTGTGGACAGTATTAGTTCCATCAATATTTTGCCCTGCTTCTGCAGTCACTAAAGTATTGTCACTACCGGAAAATGACCATACCAAGGGATCACCAGAGTCCAAAGACTCATTAGTACCCTCCCCCTCAATCAAAATACCTTCTTTCTCAAACCTCGGTTCATCAACAGCAGCCGTAGTAAGCTCGCCACTTTTATTGGTATAAGTAGCTGGTCCGGCTCGTGTAAAGGTAACGTCACCAAACCCCTCTAATAGATTGATGTTACTGGATAGAGGCATCCAGAAGTCAGGATGTGGTAATACAGGGATATTGGAACCATCCTTCCCAATGTACTGACCAACAAGTTTGGCCATTTCTTTAATACTAAATCCTGTAGTCATGGCCTTATCCTATTGCTGCAATTTGTGTGTCGGTCAATGCTTGATGCCAGATTTTGAAATCCCTTACGTGACCGTTTAACGGACGATTTCCCGTCACAGTATCTCCGCCTATGTTTGCAGAGAGAAAACCACTCATAGGGGTAAAACTGTCCCCTTCAACCCTCAACATGCCGTCAATGTATACGGATGTGCCAGAGATTATGAGACTCATTTCTGATAGATCCGTTTCTTCAAAAGAGGAGGCATCTGATGAGCCGCCATAGCGATGACTAGCCGTCTCGCCATCCCAAAGAAGCCAATGAAAATTAGAGGCTGTTCCTCGGAAATCAAAGAACCTTACATTCTCGCTCTGGATGCCTTTGGTAGTGAATTTCGCAGCAAGGGTATATTCAGTAAAGCCAAGAGGATTTACGGATAGTGAGAGAACTTCAGCAGCCCTTGTTACTGGTTCACCTCCAGTAGGGATATAGGAGGAGGCGAAGGGTAGTTGCTCTAGTTGCCAACTAAATAATCCCACCCTATCCCCTTCCGTTAAAACCTGCGAACCGGGAAAGTCTTCAAAACGTTCCCCAGCATATATATCTAGACTGCCGCCGTCCGGATCTGTAACAGGATTTGAGGTAGTTGTTATTGTGAGGCGCAATATATTGTTCGGAAGAATCTTTGCTGACGCTGCTTCACAAGTATATCTAATTTCCCCTGTACTTAATTCATATAAGACATACTGATTAGACCAATTCGTTGCGAAGGCAAATTGAAATCGCAATGTCCCAGAACCGATTTCTACTTCATCCAGATCAATAAAGATCGTTCCAGAATATCGTGTGGAAGGTTCTATCGCTTGCCGCCCATTACTTCCTGTAAAAGGTACTAGTAGGTCTGAAGGCAGCTCATATATTTTAGCAGTCTCCTCAAGCAGAGTTTTCGTAGATTCCCCTACAAATATTACATCTAGAGGCGTTCTAAAATTTTCATAAGAATAGGGTACTAAGTTAGTACTCCCACCCTCAATCAAAATCCCCTCATGTTCAAATCTTGGTTCATTCTTTTCTGCTCGTGTCAGTACCCCTGACTTATTGGTGTAGGTAGCAATTGAGTCACGAGTAAACTCACTGAAGCCAAAACCCTGATAGATATTCGTGTCTGCTATCAAAGGCATGTGGAAATCAGGGTCAGGGAGGGCTGAGTCTATAAGGGACTGGTGTATCTTTTCGTCCACTGTCGTGGATTTTTCCAGTGGCTCGACGGCTGCGTCAACAGACTCCGGTGTTGCTGCTCCAACGTCCTCGGCGTCCAGAACCACTGCCCCGGTTTTGCTATTAACGCTGGCTACCGGCGCTTCCGGGATCGCCGCTATTTTCGCGTCAACCTCTGAAGACGTGTCAGCGCCTACATCACCGGCCTCTAAGACAACCTCACCACTCTCCCCGTTGACAGAAGTTACGCCAGTATCCAGAGCATGAATCTTGGCATCCACTTCAGCACTAGTGTCAGCGCCCACATCCTCGGCGTCCAGATCAACATCACCGATCTTGCCGTTAACGCTCCAGACCTTATCGGTGGAGTCGATCAACACCCATTCAGACGATTCAGGATCCCAGAATATCTGATCACCGGGGGTCGCCTCACTGGCAATGGTTTCCAAATCAAGGGAATACATTGTGTCCTGGGACACTTCGGTAGAGACAATCCGATACCAGGGCACGGCACCGGTTTCTGGTTCTGGAGGGAGGCCGTCGATCAGATCCCAGCTACCGGCGAAGTACATGCCATTGGTCAGGGTGCCGGCGAACTGTTCAGCGACCTTCGACCAGTGATAGGCCGAGTATTCACTGGCTTCAACCGGAACGTCTTTTTCTTCCTGCGCCCAGAGTCGGGCTAACGATTCTGATACCGCCGCTGACTGTTCGCTTTGAAGCGCCTGGCTTGCTGATGAAGCGGCTGACAACTCGCTTTCAGCACTGGCTGATTGACTGCTGGCCGATTCTGTCTCTGAATCTTTCGCCGCTGCCTGGGACTCAGCTGACTCTGCAGCGGAAGTGGCAGCTGCGATCCGATGTTGGTCCGACGCTGACTCGGATTGCGCGGCACTGTCGGCGGAGTGTGCCGCCGCTGTTTCGCTGGCCTGACTGTTCTGTTCAGATTCAGCCGCAGCAGATTGTGAATTGGCTGCAGCATTTTGGCTTTCCAGTGACTGAGCCGCAGACTCAGCCGATGCAGAAGAGGACTGGGCACTGGCCACCTCGCTTTGTTTTGCGGCCTCCTGAGATTGAGCGGCTTCTGTCGCTGACCCGGCGCTGGCTTGTTCGCTGGCCTTGCTGTTTTGCTCTGACTGATGGGCAGCCGCTTCAGAATTGGCTGCCTCGACCATGCTCTCTTGAGCTGTTTCGGAATACCCTTCCGCCGCCCGTTCACTGACCCGTGCCGAATTTTCACTGGCCTTCGCTTCTGCCGCGCTGGCGGCGGAATCCTCGGCGGACTCTGTAGACGACTCCTGACTGATCCGGGACTGTTCGGCGCTGGCAGCAGAAGACGATTCGGAGGCTGCACTGGCAGTCTGGCTGTCATTGGCGGCTACCGAGCTGGCAGCACTTTTTACGGCATGGTGAAAGCTGGAGTAGAGTCCAGGCTCCACCTCAATGTCTTCCTGCGTCACCGCCCAGGCCTCGGATCGGTTGGCCGCTTCCACCGCTTCAGCGTTCAGCCCTTCCAGGAAGATGACCTGATCGGGGGAAATGACACTGACCTGCGCTTCGATTTCCAGCAGATCAGCCGGATGCACCTCGACCACAATCGGTTGTACGTTCATGGCTGTACCTCATGGGTCACGTCGGCCATCACTGGGATGGTGCCTTTAATCAGGGTCTGAACCACCCCCGCCCGGTTGCTTTGGATGTCCATCTGGTAGTTCGTCACCAGCAACTCGGCGGTTTTCACATGCGGGTAAATGATAAACACCCGCCCCTCTTTGGAGTCCGGTCCGTCTGAGGCCAGCGTGGAGACCTGCAACACCTGTCGATTACCCTGATCGTCCAGTTCCGGCTGATCCGGCAATTCAGACGACAGTTTCATGGTACTGGTGAATAGCCAGCCGGTAATATCTACGGGTTGATCCGTGTCTTTCACCTTAACCAGCACCTCAAAACAGTGATCGTCACCCCGGTAGAACCCCGGCAACTCCGTCATACCCAGCTCCTCAGGCTGCGTTCTTCAGCCCCGTCAGAGAACTCTTTCATGGCCTGATACTTGGCCTGACTGACCGCTTCCATGTATTCCATCTGGCATATTTTCGCTCGGCCGGGGTCTGACCAGGGCTTCTTGCCCATCAACAGCAGTCGGGACAACGCGCCTTTAATCAGGCCCTGATCGTACTCCATGAGGTCATCACTAAAATTTATGGCCCTTCGTGAAGGCCTCAGTACCACCCGGCCGGTGATCGCCATTGGCCTGACCTTATCGCTGGCTGGCCCGAACCTGACCCGACGGTCGGAGAGCATCAGGTAGTACCAGGGCTCACCGGTTCGCTCCCGCCAGTTACCCAGTCGATCGGTTAGCCAGGAGGGCGACTGCATGGCCAGATCCTTGCCGTCATAGATGAAGTTCCGAATGGCGATGACCTCAGTGTCCTCAGGAAGGGTCATCTCGTACAGGTAGGTATCCGGGGAGGCCGCTATAAACGGCAATAAGGTGAGCGGATCAATGTCATGCTGCCAGAAGTGGGTCTCAAAACAAAAGTGTCGCAGTGTCGCCTGCATCGCTCGTTCGATCTGTAATCGCCCACACCGGGGAGTCTCTACGGAAATCTCAGGATACAGGTCAGCCAGTGTCGCCATAATCAGCCACCTCCGGTACTTTGTCCTACAGGGGATACCAGCTGCTCCGCCTCACCTTTCATACCCAGCAGGGTGTAAAAGTTGCTCCTATGGCTCGCCGCTCTGGCCTGATTGGTGGAATGCTCAGAGTCACGGGAGAACAGCAGATACAACACCCACTCCATAGCGACAGTGGCGTATTTATCACTCATCGGAAATTCACTGTCCATCGCCGTCATGGGATCAGGCCGAACCGAGGTAGCCAACTCCAGACGAGTGCCTTCTTCAGCAGGAGGGTTGACCCAGTAGTGCTGGGGGGTTCGCTCGTCATACATGATTTCAATGATTTCGGTGGTCTGCGCTTGATGGATCCAGTCAGGGTCCAGTCGATCCTGTTCTGAACGAACAATCAGCTCAACAGGCCATTGCCGGTTGCCTTCTTCATCCAGCAAGTAACAAGGCTCTAAAAGACGAAGCGACCCTTCGGGCAGTTTCTGGTGAGGCCCCTTGCGTAATTCAACCGGATCAATCCCGACACAGGCATCCGGACGGGGAATGATGATCGCCATACAGGCACTGTTGAGTGCCCGAACCCGATCCTCTTTGGTATACGTTACATAGTCACTGTCGTTCAGGATGAAATCGCTCAACATCAAGACTTCTGAGGCTATCATCAGAACATACTCAGGCTATCTGACCGCTCCTGCGGAATACCCTGCTCCAGCGTTCTGACCATGATGTTCAATCGCGGGACATCGCGTTCAATCTTTTCCTGATCATCGTCCAGCTCCACTTCAGTAATGATGGCATCCGCGAACACCGACAGAAAACGTCGCTGGAGTTTCACCCATTTACCCCGATGGATACGGATAGAAAATCCGTTGTGAGCCGCAAATACCGGCCCCTTTTCACCCGGTGTCGAACCGGGAGCGATGCGTACCCAGACTCTTTCCCGACCTCGCGCTTCACTCTCAGCAATGATTTCTTTCAGGGTCGGCTTACCCATGGCATCAGGGACAGGTTCGGGTTCGGGTTCCTGCACTTTCTCTTTCAAAATGGCCTCCCGTTCAGCCTTTGTCAGGTTGCCCAGTTTTTTGTTCTTTTCGACATATTCCATCCGCTGGTCATAACGTTCCCGCAATCCCGGAGGCAGTGCACTGGGGTTGCTGATCTTTTCCAGCTCGGTATCGGCCATCTTGTCGATGTAATTCTGCTGCTGCGTCAAAATGGACGTGATAGCATTCTCGTCACTCATGCTATCGGTCAACACCAGCCCCCATTTCAACGCCGCTCGATTCAGGTTTTCCCTGTCCATCTTTTCCAGCGGATCCGCCGAGTAGTACGTCAGGGTCTTTTTTTTGGAGAACATAAAAATCCCTGCCGCTCTGTTTCCAGAGCAGCATCGTCAAGAACAAAAGAAATTAAGAACTCACCGCCACTTCAGCACGGCACATCCAGGCATCGTTGAGAATGCAGGCTGTCTGCCAAGCCTTCCAGCCAACGTGTGCACGTTGCGCCAGAGGGTCAGAGTCACTGGGTTTGGCATTGACGACCATGGGCCGGACGGCATTTTTTCCCTTCAAAGGCACAATGCCGTAAGCGTCGGCCCCGATATACAGAATCGGATACACATCGGCTTTGTTGCCCCCGGTAGAGACCACGTTTGAATCCTCTTCCAACGTTGCACCAGCATCTTCCCAGGTTTCAAAAACAGTGGACGACAGGTAGCGGAAATCCTCGACCTTACCAATTTCATTTTCATAAGGCGGAATCTGACCATAGTCTTCTACCGGAACGAACTTAGGCATATCACGAATGTCATTTTCCACGTCGGGATGCACCAGTCCGATGTAGGCCGCATTGACGTTTTGAGTGCCGTAAGACGGAGTAGAACGAACAATACGGGTGATCTTCCGGGTGTCCTGTCGCTTCAGCTGACGCATGATTTTACGCTGCAGTGCCAGCGAAACAGGTTCAATCACTTCACTGCGCTGAGTAGCACCGTTCGCGTAATAGACATTGGTGCCGGCACGAACTTTGTAGAAACGCACCAGCTCCAGCATCTGTGCTGCCTGCTCACCCAGAATATCAGTGCTCTCACGGAGTACCGGGTCTTCATGGGTGTCCTGTACCTTGTCGGTGATCTGAATGCGATCACCATACTGACCCAGCGTTGCCGGAATATCAGTGGTGGTCAGTTTACGGGCTGAAGGTGTGACACCCTCGGTCAACGGATTAGGCGTGAAGGGAAACCGCTCAAAACGGCGGAAAACGATAGTATCGCTGTGCTTTTTGGGCAGTGGTTTGGCCTGTCCAAATTTTTCGAGCACCAGATACGGGATGGCTCGTTTTAACAGTCGCTTGGAAGCGTAGACTGCGGTACGTGGGGAAATATCCCCATATTCAGTATTATCTGCCATGACTAAAACCTTTTCAGGTCTCAGTCAATCGCATCGTCTTTGAAATAGTCCCAGGCTCCATCCTCGTCGTCTTTCGACGGCAGCCGGTTCCTGCCCAGCGAATTGCCGGGAGCCAGACCGCCACTGGGAACAGCCAGAGCATCATCGACGTTGTGTTGACTATCGACCTGTGTCTGAGCCGTACCACGTTGCTGCTTGTAATGCGTGACCAGTTCAACAATATCAGGAGCAGAACCCCTGTCATAGATGGTCTGATACGCAGATTTCAGCACGGGATTCGGCTGTGAATCAATAAATTGCAAGATTTCATCCCTTTCGTTTGCCATTAGCTCATCGAAATCAGAGTGTGAAGACCGTATTTCCGCGTCGAACACATCCTTCTGAGTTTGCGCCATCGACCTCTTTTCAGAAGTATCCAGACGATCCGTTAGCTCTCGAACCTTACGGCTCTGGTCTTTTAAAAATTCGGCCTGGATTGGGTTGTCAGCTGAAAAATCATCCCAATCCTGAGGTGTCCACCCTTCGGGCAGAGCAATAGGAGTATCCTGTTCGGGCTCCGGCTCTGACACAGGCGGTTCACGCTCGGCCAATTTGTGCCTGAGGTCACTGATGTGTCCCTCAAACTGGGTTAATCGGCCTTCCGCAGATCGAAGTTTCTGCTTCAGTGCCTCGGTTTGCGAATCTGCACCAGAGTCAGCTCCCGGATCCGGATCCGGAGCAGCAGGTTCTGGGTCTGATGACGTTACATCATCAGCCGGTTCTGGCACCTCAGAAGGTTCCTCAGCATCAAGGGCTTCGTCATTGATGTCATCCCAGGCTTCATCAAACGCCTTTTCTTCGTCGTCTACCTGATTCAGGTCAGAGCTCATATATCGTCCTCCGGGCTCAAAGGAGTATCCGGTCTATAATGTCACTACATCGGTTGTGATTGTTTTAATTACTCAAGGTGCCATTCAGGCACCTTTTTTTATTCGAGCATATCCCGCATCATCTTCAGCCCTCTGATTTTCATCCAGTGTTCCGGCAGCGGTATCGGATCCTGGCACTGCGCCATCGACTCTTTCTCCCGCTCATACAAACACTGCAACCAGGTCAGTAAATCCTGATAGACCGGAGAATCCGAATGCATCCTCAGTTGAGACAGGGCATCATCCGCCCGACTGTGCCAATCCATTTTGTAAACTCTGTGTCAGAGCCATGGATTCCGGCCCCATCCTGTCAAACGCCTGCCTGACCAGATTCGGGGCAATCTTCCACAACATTTCGATTAATTCAGAACCCTGTGCCAGCTGTTGCTGCAGTTGACTCAGTTGCTGACGGAGGGCCTGCTGCTCATCAAACTCATTGGGTGCCAGAAGAATTTCAGAGTCGGTGAGATCCCGAACTTTGAAGATCTCTTCCAGCAGTTTTCGTTTGTCGATGTAATTGACGTAAGCCGGGTTGCTTAATAGAGGCAACAGCTGATCCAGCTGAGTGGATCGAATCTCTTTGGCCACTAACGACGACGACCCTTTGGCCACCACTTCATAGTCGCCTTTGATATTGGGGTCATCATTAAACTGCATGTTCCACTGGTAAAATCCCCGGATCAGGGGGCGCGTAATACCCAGATCAAAATTAATGATCTGGTCTTTAACGTCCAGATTGGCAGAGCCCATCAACATGCTCAGGCCTGAGGCTGTGCGACCCGCCCCACCCGACTGCCCTCCCTGCATATAGGCCGGCAAGGTATTCTCGTGAATCTGTTGTTCAAAGGTGCCCTTAAGAGCCAGAAACTCCTGTATACGACTGGGAACGTCTACGGATCGCAACGCTGGGAAACGGCCATCACCGCGGCGATACCAAACCCTGCCGGGATAGGTTTCCCGAGTCTTCTCACCCGGGTGCAGCATATCGGTGTTAACCTCATACTGAGGCCCCACCGTCGATGCCATGTTGTCCATCATGGCTCTGACCGTACCGTTCAAGGCGCTCTGGTCATCACGCATGATGGCCGGAACACCCTCACCAAAAATACTGGTTTCATCTTTGTCGAAGTAATACGCATGAAACGGATGGTTCATGCCACTGATAGGTGCAGCGCCAAACCGAATCACAAAATGGCCAATCACCCAGATATTCACCCAAATCGGCTCCAGCGGATCAGGTTCCAGCCCTAAATCCCTGACCTGAGCGTCATTCAGCACACCCCAGTATTCCAGCACTTCATACCGCTTATTGGTGCGTTCTTTGGTCGTGTAATTGCGCTCGTCCTCAGCATCCAGCAGGGTTTCCCAGCTTTTAATGTCAGCATCGCCATCGGGAAACTGAATCAGGTAACGACGCAATAACTCCAGATCAAAGCCCGGTCTCATCCCCAACTTCGCCACCTGAGCCTTGGTGTATACATGACGTTGGTACTGGAACTCACAATCGTCAATCACTTTCGCGGCCATATCCGGATACCAGCTCCAGACTGACACAAATTCAATGAACGGAAACAACTGAGCCTGCATCACCGACTGCCACTGGCCCTCAACCATTTGCCAGCCCGGCCGCATCTTCTTCTGAGCCAGAGGCCCCTTTATAAGACCCGTGCCGTACAAATGACCACTGTGCAGCACTTCTTTACAGCTAATCTTGTACTGCAACTCCGCCAGCTGATCAGCAACGGTCTGATTCATCCGTTCGCAGGCCGACTTACTGACCGACATAGAAATGTGTCTTAACTCATCCGGATCCAGTTCAGGTTGAAAACCACCGCGCAACAGTTTCTGGGAAACCATCTGGGGGTCTTGTCCGGTTTGCTGTGCCAGTTGCTGCACATGCTCCTGAAACATCGCCTGTTGTCGTTTTGCGATCATTTCCTGAGCCACAGGCGACCCCACCATATCCGGCTCCGGGGTCGATTTCATGTCCCAGTTACGATCCTTTCCTGCAGGGAACAGCATTTCCATCATGCGCGAATCAAACGCCTTGACCTTTCGACGGGTGATCCGGCTGAACAGACGACTCCGGGTTTTATTCTCCCTCAGCCGCTGCGTTTCCTCAGGCTCATACAACCCTTTGTACTGACGTAGATCCATCAGCATCCGATCTTCTATCAGCACTTTTTCTGCCGAGGTTTCTTCAAAACAGCCCCGTAACCAGATGCCCAGATCGGTCAGCCGATCCGTCAAACCATCCACCCCTGAATACTTCTCCAGCAACTCAGGCGATACGGTGTCTTCAGTATCCTGAATGGCTGGCAGGTCGGAAGCCTGTAGCCTGGTTCCAGCCGCCATAGCCATAGCCGTACTCCACTGAATGAGGTTTGGAATCAATCGCCTTCACGTCGTCGTATACTCTGGACGCTACCAGACAGAGATATTGAAGAGCGTCATGGGGATGGGAATAGCGATTCTTGCAGGGCTTATCGCGGAACCGTTCGTCACCAGCGACCTGTACCCTTTCGTACTTGTACCCGCCACAAAATCCTTTCCTCAAAACTTTGCAACTTTTCGCCAATATAAAACCCGGCTTGCCATCGACCATACGAGTCAGAAAATCACGAACCGATTGCAGCCGGGGTTCTATTTTGTTGGTCGAGGTGGGGATAGTGGCCAGCCCTTCGTCGTTCAATACCTGGATACAGCTCTGCTCATCCGCCTGGCTCTCAGCCGTACCACTGGGATCACCACCGGATATACCAATGGCGTAATCCGGCAGGCGCGTCGAAAGAAACGGTTTGACCACAATAGTGACGAACTGTCGCAACCCCATACGTTCAGCAATCAACTCGGCCAGAATAACTAACCGGCCACGGGGAGTAACCTGACCGATGATACAGGCCGGTGTCAGACCAAAATCCCAGCCCAGCACCAGAGGACAATCCGGATACGGTTCAATGGATTCCTCAGCAATATGAACGTCATCCGAGTATTCCGGATAGACCGACTTGCCGTCCATGACCGTGCCATACCGGCCTTCGACATAGACCCTGATCCACTGCTTGGTTTTGCCACCGAGCTGATTCAGCCAGTAGCCATAACCTGCCGACAGGTTACTGATGTTCTCCCCCTTGGGATTACCCAACCACTCTCCAGCGTCGTCTTTCACCAGAGCCGGCGGTTGCTGAAAGAAAGCCCAGTTACCGGGACACTCTTCCTCAGCCAGCCGATACCACCAGTGGTCGTCATCCGGTGGGTTCGTATCCATGATCAGACCATATTGCGTCGGCCCTCCCTGAGATTTAGGGGGATAGCGGCCTACACGACCCGTTGCAGCATCAATAATCGCCTTGGGTACTTCCCTGGCTTCATTGATCCAGCACATGGTCAGTTCCAAAGAGAGCAGCTTCTTTATGTCTTTCTCTTTGTCCAGAGCCAAAAACAGCACTTCCATATCCACGACAGTGCTGTCGGGTAGGCGGTACAGCATGTTGCCACGGATCGGCGATTCGTATTTGAGGGGGCAAATGTCAGTGGGGAACCAGTCCTTCCACGTCTTCAACGTTGTTGACTTCAACTCCGGGTAGGTGTTTCGGATGCACGCAAAGCGGACTTTTCGAACGCCTTGCTCGTTCGGCTCCTGCGCCATAGCTACGCGCTTCAGTTCCTCGACACAACCCACTGATTTACCACTGCCCAAAGGCCCCATAAGGCCACGGACAAAGGCGTTGGATTTGTGGAATTTAGACAGAGTATGAGAAGCCCGATAATTAATGTGGACAGTCATGACCTAATACCTCAGATTCCAGGCACAGGTGGCCGCTTCAATGCCCGAGAACAGGGACAGGTAGCGGATCGTCAGAATAGAACCTGCGATGCAGTCTGCTGTAGGATATGCGCTCCCTGCGCTCGATTCGTTGCTCGATTTCCTGAGCGAGTTCGATGTTACGATGGTGGCGACATACACGACAATAGCCGACAAGATAGGAATCCAGTTCAGATTCACACGTCCAGCACCGACCCAGTTTATGAGGTTGATTCACTAATTTCTCCAGGTACCGCCACCACCAACAGGGGGAAAACTTTTCTGCATGGATTCGTGCTGCCGATCCAAACACTTGTCGCAATAGTCATAATTGCTCCGGAATCGTTTCTTACACATAGGACAGGATTTCTCGTCCAGCGCCTCAGCGTCCTTTTCAGGCTGTTTTTCCATTGGAGACTCCACCTGTGGCACCTTTAACAGCCCACATCACCGATTCTTCCAGGCGAGTACGTGCCAGATGGGCACAACGAGGATCGAACTCACGATTTATTCGAGTGATTAAATCCAGCAGCTCATCGGCAGCATCCTTGATGTCGCTCACAAGAGCTCGCTGAATGTCGGTTTGGGCGTTGTAGGCTTTTCGGAAGGGGTCGAGGTCTGGCATTCCAGATACTCTCCGTAATTAACGATTTTACTGATCCGGCTGGTGCCGAATTTACGAATCAACTGGTTAAGCAGATCAAAGACAGGCAGTTCCTCGGGATCAATAACCGTAATAGGCTTTTTATCCAGGACTACTGTGTATGCTTTCATGGAACCAAAAATCGTGCGTGTAAGGGGGTGTATATAGGGCTGGGGCCCCACCCCCCCCTGTCCAACCGCACCCCCTATTTAGCTGTCGGGGGGCCCCATGAACCTACCAAGCCTGCCCGATGACCGATGAATCTGAGCATTTCGCCTGAATCCCGCTCAATTTATCGTGCGCTACGTGAAATCTGAGCGATGATGCGGGTGATTACCCTGATCCATTCACAGAGCACACGATCAATTTCAGGGATAAATACAGAAGCAGACTGGATCATTGCGTCTCCAGTCTGGATAGGCCAGTAGCTATGGTTCAAGATGGCCTATTCAAAACTTGAATAGATATTCGCATTACTGAATAAATAATCACTGCCAGTTACTACCGGTAAGATCAGTTACCGGCAGTAACTGTTCTTTGCACTATTTTGGTGCGTATTTTATGCGCTATTCGATTGTGGTAACAACCGATAAGAGGTATTATTATTCTACTGATTAATCACTGGAATATTCAATGCGAATGAAAAGCAGGCGGGATCGCCAAGAGCAAAAGCTCAGAATTGCCTGCCTTGAGCTTGACGAAAAGCTAAAGGCCGAACAGCTCAAAGGGCTTGAGCAAAAGAACAAGGTTTACTACATAATCACGCTGGGCGGCTTTATCAGCACGATAGCGACAGGCATAGGCACGTTGGCCTTCAAACTTCTATCCAAGTAACATACCAAGAGGCCGTAGTGACGGCCTCCAAAGAGGGATATATGACAACAATGGCACAACAGCATGAATCATCAAAGGCTTTACAGCTCGTCAGGGAGAAGTACCGCAAGAACCGCGTCTGGTACGCTGTCGCTGGCGTAGTTTTCTGGGCTTCCGTCATGGTAATTATTTTTATATGAAGCGCAGAAAAGGAGGACAGATCGGTAATGATAACGGAGTTAAAGCCGAAAAACCCGCAACAACAACATTGAGGTGTCGTGTAGTCCCAGAGGACAAGGAAGCATGGCAGAGTAAGGCTGACAGCAATAATCAGAACCTCTCAGAGTGGGTGATCGCCACTTTGAACGAAGCCGCTGGAATCCCGTCGTAAGACGGGGTTCATCCCTTTTCCTCCACGAGCTCGCCCTCGATCGCCTCTAATACTTCTGTTCCTTCTCCCTCAATAACCTGACCAAAAACGATCTGATCGGTCAAAAATACAGAGTTTCCACCCTTATGATGACCGTCCATCCTATTTAATTCGTGAATCGCACTCACACTCACTTTTGGATCGTGCATAATCTCAAATTTCCTGGCCTTTTTGACAGGAATTTTTTGCATTCCGTCCTGAGCTATGTCCCACAAGGCATTGCGCTTATTTTCGATCCTAATTAATGCCGATTTTTCGATCTCAGAAAGCTGTTTTTCGAGGTAAAATCGGACCTTAGGATTGCGAAGTAGCTTAAAAGCACTGACGTAATCACTGTTTTTACTACCTTTTGAACCATAGTCAGCTGCTTTATATGCAGCACTGGCATCCCCTCCATTTTCTAGGTAGGCCAGTGCAAATTTCAGCTGTTTTTGGTTCAGCCCACTTTTTTCAGGCATAAGAAAGTTTCTTGATAGAACAAAAGCTCGTTGACTTATATGTCACGGTGACACATAATACAGGCTCTTCTGAGGAAAGCCTTGGGAGAGTAAGCCCAGACGCTCGCCAAAGTTACTGGGCTACCTATAACTTTTATTCATGAGTACTAAAAGCTATGAGCGATATTCTAGCAAAAGCATCACTACATCGTCCAATCCCTGCTGAACTAATAAGCGAAGTCCTGTCTCTGATTGACAACCCTACGACTGACAAGCTCTCCAGAGATATGTTCAAAAACTGGGTTCGCCGCACCAACGCTGCTAACTAAGCCGAATTAACCAAGGCTATAACCTGCCAGTGTCGATGTACGACACTGGCTCTTTTAACAGAATTGGACGTAATTTAACGACTTCCCTATGACAACTATTGCACCGACTGAATTCAACAAACCAACGGATATTACTAATTACTGGAAGGCACTTATTGATTCCGGTTTTGATTATCACCTTGATGATGATCCTAAATTGATTTTCTGTTTTGGAGTTTCCGAACAACAACAGGAGATCATTATAAATAATCATAAGTCACTCTGGGATTACGCTGAACATAATCAGATCGAGCCATGGGATCACATTGATATATTTGCTGTACCAGAAATGAAAAACATGGTCTTTGATCAATTTAAAGAGTGGTTGAAAATTAGGAATCCATGCTCTTTAAGAAGAGTCAGTATACGACTATGGATAGAACAAAACTATTCATCCGCAAAAGATAATGAAAGTCTTATTGATTACGTCTGGAACAAATACAACCAGATGTTATAGGCCGGTAGTTAATTAAACTGATAGCGGCAATTAACAATGACCGGTATCATCATCCGCTTTTGAAAATAAAACCGGCACTAGGCCGGTTTTTTAACAGGTGATCTATGTCTGCTTTACTAAGTCTGTTTGAATCCGTTGATATTCACAACACCAACCAGGTAATGGAGGTTTTCGACAGTTTTGAATTTCCAACGCTTGAATCACAAATTCAATTACTAGAACCCCTTCGAATCGAACTTGGCTTCAGCACAGAGACAATGGCTGAAGTACTAAGCCTCTCTTTGCCCAGCTGGCACAGGATCCGGTCTGGAAAGATTGCTATTCAGGATAGAACGGTTCGAATGCTGATGCTCCAGCTGCTCATCAACAGTCAGAACCCTGATCTGTTCAGACGGCTCAACAATGCTGATAACGCTGCTAGTGCACGGTTTGGCAGGGCTGAAAATGCTCGGAATAAATAATCGCTTGGACTCCCCAAACCTGTACCGTGATGAGCGCCTGACGGGGTGAATTTCAGACATCGAAGACGAGGTTTGGGGAGGGGTTTGACCGTTTCCGCAGGAGTAGTGCAAGAGGGTCTGATTGCTCATCAGCAGACCAGCATCGCCAGATGCTTCACCAAATCTGTGCAGGCCTGTGTGAAAAGGGTATGTCATGATCCAAATCACCAAAGATTACGCAATCACAAGGAATATAGGCCAGTGGTCGTCTTTGTCAAAAAATTAAAATGGTCTAAGCCACGTTTCTAATAGATCCGTCATCTTCGCCCCCTTGGTAGATAACGGCTTCAGCCTTTTTCAGTGCTCTTTTCCGTCGATCTTGCAGGGAAGCGACGATCCGTTTTCGTCGCTTCCCGTTAAGCCACGAAGCCTGATTGGCCTTTACGTTGTACTCACTCATGTACCCATATCGTTTTGGAACGAACAAATTCTCGTTCCAGAACTCCGTAGCACAGACGAGATCCAGAAACATCATACTGATCTCGCCGTATATCTTTGATTCTTTCCGAACCGCTTCCCGCAAAGGAGCCAGCTTCATCTGCAGCAATTCCAGATCGTTGGAATCGTGGTAATACAAATCAAGAATCCGGTAATCATCTGCCCCCAGTTCCCGCTCCAGTTTGGCCTTTACCATGGACCCCTGGACAATCATTTCCTCCGCCGTCAGACCACTCTCAACGTAGTCACCACCCTTTGACAGTAACACCTGCAGAGGATTGGCAGCCCACAGTTCATGGCATGGGTTGAAGGCCAGTATCAGATCGTGATCCAGTGATGTGGTCATGGTCGTTTCTCCAGACCGGATGGCAGCAGATTTGCCCTGAGGAACTCGGCCATCAGCTCTATGTCCATCCTCAGGCACCCGAGCATATTAGAGCGTGGTAGCTCACTGCTCACATGCAACAGGCATTGCCACCGACCCCGATCAGGCCGGAATGCCAGCATCGGTATCCTCGGTGGATTGTGCTGCCTCGCCTGTGTCACAGCCTGCTGCCACCACCGATTGATGCTGGAACTGTTGCAGCTGGCGTGCCGCTTGATCTCGATGCTCAGTGTGTTCAGTGTCGATACCAGCCGACGCTCGTAGTCATTGGCTGGCTGGAAGTTGGCGTTAACCCTGGCATCCTCGCCGCCGCTGCGGCGTTGCTCCAGGTTCCTGGACAGGATGCCAGTGCATCCGACGATTTTCCCGAGCCTGGTCAGGAACTCTCTCTCTCCAGTGGAACCTTTGACACTCGATTTCCTGCCCATCGCTGATCTATCCGATTCGAGATTGCAATCGAGTTCGATTCTAGTCTCACTCTCTGCTAATTCCATATTGGTATTTCATCCCAATATTTTTTCCTATCCTTCCTCACCCCCCTCCCCCTCTTCCCCCCTTCCCACCCCCCCTAAAGGGGGGTGGGAAAGGGGGGGAAGAGTGGGGGGGTGGAGGGATAAGGATTTAAAAACAAACCCCGCTTGGGAATCGGGCTTATTGATAACCTCTTAACTATCCATTCAACCTTACTCCGGTATGGCTTCCTTGGAGTATACTGCCCCATGGCATGGCAAAATATCAGGCCTCAATTTACACGACTATGGTCGCCCTTATCGCCTTTTGAGTTTGGGAATACCCGAATGGGAAACGGGACTCCTTGCAAGAGTAAGGGCATTGATGAAAAAGGAAATCGGGAATCCCTTTAGCCCAATCAGGCTCCCGTTTCCCATTCGGCGTTTTTAAGCAGCTTCTCAGCTATTAGAATGATTTATATAAAAAAACAATCTTAATAACCGCCCCAGTCCCTGGGCCATTTCACCCCCGATCTGATCCTTCTTCCCCATCATCTGACGGAATGGTCAGGTACATTCCATCCTGAGCAATCAGTCCTCTTTTGATCAGAGAGTGGAGACCTGTCTTGGCGTGTTTCCGGTCATAAATGTTTCTGTTGATCATCGCCCCCATAAAATCATACAACAGCACCTTCGGCACAACATTGGGGTGGTCTTTGCCATTCTCTTCATGCTGGTAATACATTTGCCAGAACAATTCCATGGCCATCTGTTGTTTGCGATGCAAGCCCTTTGTTTTGTCTTCAATCATCGGATGATGAGTCGGTTTCCAATCACTGTCTTTAACATCAAGAACAAGACTTTCGCTTTCACCCTTATCAATAGATACGTTCCTGCTAATCAGATAAATGTTGTCCGTCGCATTAAACTCTTTCGCTTTCGTTGATTTAAAACAGACTTCATTACCATCCGGATGAGGGTGGAATAACCGATATTCAAAATCCAGACCGGCATACAAAGCATAACCACCTCTAGCCCTTTCTTTTGATACATGACCGGTGTGGTGTATTTGGACGATGACACAATTTAATGATCTACCGAACAATTCAATTTCATTGATGTATTTAGAAACATCATCATTTCTATCTTCACTTCCATAACCCTGAGACATCAGTCTGGCAAAAGTATCAATCACAACAATTCTGATTTTTGTTTGACTGATCTGCTCCAACTCCTGACAGTAAGCCAACAACTGACTCATCTGAGTTAAGTGGGGTAATTGTGGCGATAATTTAAAACTGTCATTGGAAACAGGGTAATTCGGATTATCCATGACCCATGCCTTGATTCGCTGGGCAATCCCATACTGGCCTTCCCCGCATAGAAACAACGCGGTGCCCTGTACCGTAGGTTTCCCCAGCCATGGCTTACCACTGGCGACACAGAGAGCAAGATCAACCGCCAGAAAAGTCTTGTAGGTTCCGCTCTCACCAAATATCTGACCTAAACCTGTCAGCGGGATAATGTCCTCAACAAGAAAGTCTGGTTTGGTCATCGTCATTATTCGTCCAACATCGAAAAAACGAATGGGGGCAGGTGCGGTCTGTACCGTCACCAGTGGCATGGGGTCTATGGTAGCCGGATGAGGTGGGTCAGGCGGTTTGCTGGGATAGCTGTCTACGCCGTTTTTTTTGGGCTGATAGCCATATTCTTTTGCGATATGAAACAGGGTTCCGATAGAAATTCCACCACTGGTTTTGAAAGACCTCCATGCTGATTTGATGGCTCTGGGGTCATAATTATCGGCCCCTTTTGACCACTCATCCCAGAGGTCAAAGCCTACGACACTGGCATTGCACGAATGCAGAGACATCCCGATTTTTTTCCAGTCGTCGTGGTTAATGTCAGGGGGGATGCAGTAGAGGGCATCGTTTACCGCCGCTGAATCTAGCGTTAAGTTATCTGAGTTTTTGTCTACCCTTTCCCTTGTCGCTGGAAAATCATCGTTCTGGCGATAGCGTGTCTGCAGGAAGTGCACGACGGGTTCAATCGGGGTCAGAGTATCAGGTCGGTAACATTGCTCGGCAATATTACCGGTGTAACAAGCGGGTGAGTTTTCACAAATAACCTCCACTTTAGGGCACCCCTTGCCCTGGCGTTTGGTTGTCGTGAAAAAAGCCTTTTTGCCGAAGGGTGCCTTTCCCTCACAGGGGATTCGAAACCCTGTTCCAGAAGTGCTCAATTCGATGTACCCCAGAACGCCGTCCAATGTATCCAGCAGCTCGCAGAACCAGCCCGTCAGAGCTCCCGTGTGTGGATCTCTGGCGTGGTCTACATCAAGACTGCTGTATGGTTCATCGCTATGGTGCATGTAGATCACATGGTCGTGATGTCCAGATAGCACCAGACTCGATGCTTGGGAAAAGGGGAGGGTGTGAGCCAGCCTGTCCCCACTCACTTGCTGGGTCGTCATCGGCCTGACCGGTATTTTATCGGCATTGGCGACGAGCCAGTTGGCAGAGTCTCTCAGGGAGGTAGGAAGGTTAACGAGAAGGTGAGCCATATCAGCCTCATAAATCAAATAAATACAGACGACGGATTGCATAAATAGATCATTTACAGCTTTTCGACGAGGTGACTGTGTGGATCGGCTAGGCGAAACATGGCGATTAAGATTGCGTGATCAGTTGAAAACGGATCGTGTCGGCTACCGTGATTTGGCTGAGGTCATGGACGTGTCGTATACCACGGTTCAGAAGCAATTAAGCGGAGGATGTGCAGAAAGAAATGAATCATTGTGGTTTATCCGCCGAGCCTGCAGGGCCATGGATTATTCCATGCTGTGGCTGATATTTGGTCATGGCAATGCCAAAAATGATCATGAGTCGATAACACCACAATGTCCCTGGCTCGACAGGATCGGGGTCAAAGACTGGTTACTGGGTAAAATTCCAGACCCGAATCATTTGCTCGGTTGGTTTAATACCCCGTCCGTGATGCCCTCGAACTATGACCGAACATTTGTCTGGTCTGTTCAGAGCAATGAAATGGCGTTGCATGGGTTTCCACGAAATACATGGATTTATATTGATCCGGACAGACAGGTGGTCAAACGGGACGGAAGAGGCCGCTCACCGATAGTGTCTGTGGGATCACCCGTGTGTCTGGTAAAAGTGCTGAAAACCGATGGCCTGATGCTGTCTCAGCTGGAGACTGTTGCCGATCAGGTCTGGTGTCTGCCCAGCAATGAGCGGTATCCGGTTTTTAAGCTGGAGGACGTGGACATTATTGGAGCGATTTCAGGGAGTTTTTTATTATGTAATCAATAAATAGACGCTCCAAAAAAATAGCAGTTAGACTATAAAAAACTGATGAGTGTCTGTGGTGTGGAAGGACGTTTTCATGTCACATGCAACTACACCTGTTCCTCTGCAGGAGCAGGTACCCGTCGTTCCAGAGCCAAAACAGGGACACGGGTTTATGACCCCCACCAATATCAACGATGCCCTGCAGATCGCCGAGCTGTTGAGTCAATCAACTTTGGTGCCCGATGATTACCGGGGGAAACCAAACGACATTCTGGTGGCGATGGAGCTGGGGGCTGAGGTTGGTCTTGGTACGCTGCAGAGCCTGCAGAACATTTCTGTTATTGGCAAAAGACCGGCTATCTGGGGCGATGCTCTAAAAGGGCTCGTGCTCGGTTCCCCGCTCTGTGAGTATGTGAATGAATGGTGGGATGAGAATGAACAAAAGGCGTACTGCGAGGCCAAGCGAACTGGCTACCCTGAACCTCACGTCGTCAGCTTTGGCATTGAAGATGCCCGTAATGCGGGACTGATCTCAGGACAGAAGGTCAGCTATTCCTGGAAGACCAACCCCAAAAGAATGTGTCAGATGAGAGCCAGAGGTTTCTGTTTGCGGGATCAATTTGCTGATGTATTGAAAGGTCTGAGCAAACTGAATCTTGCTGATGAGCGTAATGTCAGGGACATCAATGCCAGTCCGGACAAGGGTGTCATGGAACGGGGAGCATCCAAGCCTCAGGTTATTGATTCCGACGCTGAGGAGGAAGAGAGAGGTGACAAAGACATTCCGGCAGCTGATTCGGCGGGAAGTGATGAGGCCACACGACTGGCCGTGAATATGCTCGCTGAACAAATCCTCTGTGCCAAGACCCAGAAGGAAATGAAAGGGCTGCAGAAACAAATCGTGGCATTGCCTGATCAGCATCAGACTGAACTGGTGGCAATGTGGAATGATCAACTGAAAGTGATCCGCAGTCGTTTGGGCAAACAAAAAGAACAGGAACCCGCTGACGATAGCTGATAGAATGAGTGCTGGTTAGCTCGCATCGCTGACCAAAAATAGGTAGAAAAGGCCGTTATCCCTTTGGGGTAGCGGCCTTTTTTTTATGTCAGTGGTGCTGGCTCGCCTCTGCTGTATCACCCTCGCAATCCAGCATGATTTCCTGATAGGAACAGAGTGCTTCACTGACGAGATCATGGAAATACCTGCCGTTGCTTTTCTGATTGATGCAGAGAACCATGATGATCGCCTCTTCCGCTCCGAACAGATCCGCCACGAATGCATTCATGATTTTCTGGAAATGGTCATTCTCCTGAATTTTTCGCAAGTCGATCATCATAGTTGATAGCCGATCAACCACCTCACTGATCTGATCAACTTTCTCTTTGGAGGGGGTGTTAAGGAGTTTTAGATGAAAGGCTGGCATGGTGAACTCCATCGAATGATGGAGTTCAGGATAGACGTTAATCGAATTTCAACAGTCGTCCATCGGGCATGGAAACCGCCTTTGTCAGGCTGAAAAATCGGCGATGGTCATCGCCGTACTGTTCAAAAGTGCAGGTTCTGACCTCGGACTCAGATCCTCACCACGATACTCCTCCACAACCGGTTGTTGCGTCGCAACTTCCCGAGCTGTTTTCGCTGGCTCTTCAGGCTGAACCATGAGCTCATCCAGCCAAACCGTCTGTTCCAGCATACGCTGCAGATAGTGGGCTACCTGCTGCTCTGTCAGGTTCTTAAACCTCGGGTTTTCTGCCATATCCAACAGGGTGTGAAGGATGCCGTGTCCCAGCTGATCCAGCACGTACCCGCCCTTGATCCACTGCCGCATCAGCTCCATGCCTCGGCCTTGCTCGTCCGAGCTCTGCCGTACAGCATTGGCCACATCTTCAGCCAGTGACCCTTTCGGAGTTGCCATCGTGAACGATTTGGTGAATTTACTCATAATCTACTCTCAGGCTGTCGCGTCGGCGGCCAGCTGCTGCATGATCCGCAGTTTGGTCATGCCAGTGGCAATATCCATGTCGGGATCGTCGGAAATATGTGTCAGACTGCTGCTACCAAATCTACTGGCCAGTGAATCACCGATCAGAGCGGCACCACCGCCTGAGTAAACCTGATGGTCCAATGAGTCAGGATCAGCAACAAACTCATCCATTTTTGCCAGTATCTGATTACGAACAGGCCGAGCCGCCTTCTGGATATGGGCGCTAATATCCTTCCCTCTGTAGGTCCTGGTTCTCAGCATCTGGTCGTAATGAGCTTTCTGTACGGATTTTATCTTCTCTTCCTGTGCCAGAATCGGCATCAGGCGATCAATGATGTCCAGCACACCAATCTGGATAGTGGCTCTCTTGATCGGATTGCCCTGACCGTCGATCAGAGTCAAATCAACCGTCGTTCCGCCAATGTCTGTGACCAACACATAACTGGCTGACGCATACTTTTCATTAACCTCGCCCTTTTCATTAATCAGGACGTTGTACCACGCCGGTATCGACTCGGGAGCGACGGTGCAATTCACGATGTTCGCCAGTGGCTGTTTCGTCATGCTCTGAATGTCACCCATGACATTCTTCTTTTTCGCTTCAATCCGTTCTTCGTCTTTCAGGTTGCCATTGAAAAACTGATCAATGGGCAGTGTGACAATCACAGAAATATCCTGACCCCCGAAACCGGCCTGACGCAGTAATTCATGGATAATCGCACGGTTGTAAATACCGACCTGGTATCGCTTTGATTTGGTGGATACGGTTTCAGACAAATTAGTCGCCACCGCGATTTCATCTTCACCAATTCTGTAGTTGCAGTCTCTCAGGTTGCCTTGGCCATCGGTGGCTTCTTCTTCGCCCACCATGGACAGGATTTTGTGATTCTCAATCTGCCCGTCTTTATTAACCCAAGAACCTTTTCCCTGAGTACTCCCTTCATCAATAACAACTAACTGTGTGCTCATCCAAGTGAGTCCTTTGCATCTAGTAAAAATAGGTAGTGCTCCCGACTGGGAACAATATTAAGACTAAACAAAAAAGATATGAATAGCAACACCCTGAAGTATACTTAACCTATAGAATGTTATTCTATATTATAAAATATTAATCAATAGCCGTAACGCAACATAAAATATTATTCCATACTATTTTATAATCACCTCTTATATATATAAAACTTTTAATAACTATAAACATTCTCCGGCATCACTTGTTAATAGGTTAGGATTTAGGCACTTCCTCAGCGGAGGCCGTCTGCAGGTCATGCTGGATCGTTAGAGACAAATTGACGATCTGCTCCGTTAAAAGGCTCCTGGCTACCGTGGAAGTGCAGCCATCCAGTTCTCTAGCCAGCTGAGTGAGTCGCTGGGCAGTTTTCAATGTTTGGGATATTTCCATAACAAACTGTTGGATTCATCAGTAAACAGACCACAACAGCGTTGCACAAATAATGAGGGTCGTCACTGGACGGGGTATTGATGGGGTCGACGAATTATCTCAATGAAACGAAAACTTACTTACTGAGATTCCTGATTTCTGATCAGGGCTTACCGCTGTCAGCGATTGCTGATCGACTGACTATCGACATCAAATCACTGGGCTCCTACTTCAGTCGAAAAACAGTCACCATTGAAGACGCTAAAATCATCGTTGATATGTTGAAACTGCCGCCCGATATTCTGAACAGACGGACAGTTGATTTACTGACTGATCCGCCAGATGAAAAATCAATACCTGGTGATAATCAGCTCATCCTCAGGACGAGAGGATCAACGAGCCCAGACAGCCCCCCCTCCTCTCTTGAATTTACGCTGCCCGTTGATCGTCACAAAATCCCTGAACTACTCAAAATCAGCGCCCAGTTGATTCTGGGAACGGACGACGATGACAGTCAGACGTGATCTGGTTCCGATCAGCCCGAATAAGGCGGGTCTGGAACCGGCTGATTAACTGCAAGGCGACAGACTGCGAAAGAGTCACCTTGTCGTCTATAGGAGGGTTAAACTGAACATCCATGTTCATTGCACTACCCATAAGGGTATCCGTCATCGTGATCACAACCTCAGCCATCTGTTCGATTCCTGTCGCTCTTTTTTCGAAACATCAAAGTATGGATCACGACAGTCGGTTTTACCGTGATTACTTTTTACTTTTATCCTCGAATATTTTTATAACTCTGTCGTTTAAGTCGGTCAGCTGCTTACTGTTGGCATTCAGTGATTTCTCCAAATCGACGATACGTGCACGACCATGGTCTCTTTCATTCACCATGGATTGATTTTCTGTCTGGAGCTGATTCAACTCGGTATTTGCAGACTTTAGTAAAGCCTTGGTCTTCTTCAGATCATCACCCACTGTCGTTAGTTGCTCCTCAAAATCATTGGCAGCAGACAGGTGTTGATTGATGATTGATTCCTTTTCCTCCATCTGTTGATCATACGTCTTCTGCCGTTCAATAATGTCTTGCTCAAACAGCTTTCGCTGATCTGCCAGACGCTGATCAACGACTTCAGTCGTGTGGCGTTTTTCCAGTTCAATGGTCAGATCAGTATTGGCCTGCTGCAGTTTTCGGCACTCCTCAAGAGCTCTATCTTCCCGTGAAGATAACGTATCGACGAGACTGTTCAGGCCTTTATTTTCAGTATCCAGCTGGGTCAGTCTTAGCCGGAGTTCAGTCAATTCGTCTTTCAGGGCATCGCCATCTTCTGCCAACTGACGGCTGAGGGTTTCCGCCTTATCAACCTCATGGATCAATTCATTCTTCTGGGCATCCAACTCATTGATCAGATCCAGGCGTTCCTCGCTCAACAGCAGGTGCTTGTCCCTGTCGATTTCCAGATCGGCTTTACCTTCCTTTATACCCTCCTGCATCTTTTCGTAGGCAATTCTCCAGCCGAGGGTCACAGCACTGGTTGCTGCGTTCAGCATTTCCGGAGGGGGCTCAGGGACTTCAGACAATTCCCTGGTCTCAAACCCCTCCCTGAAATTATCAATCGCCTTCACTGATCGGCTGTACGTTCCGCCAACGGTCTTGTAAAGCATGGTGGCAGTAATCTCATCCACTCGTTTGCCTTCATGCAGCCAGGACTGGATCTGCTGGGTAAACGCCTCATCGGGAATGGACGGTCTGCCTGCTCTTTTAGTTTCTTGTGTCATATTTTTCTCTTGCGTGGATTTATAAATAAATAAATAAATAAATAAATAAATAAATAAATAAATAAATAAATAAATA